>Ga0302248_1000096_pt1 | contig 100765 bp, 87 predicted proteins | sample AAG_UR_Leu_MG_FD_193528 | JGI IMG/M metagenome (GOLD analysis project Ga0302248, IMG submission 193528) | Enriched activated sludge microbial communities from anaerobic digester in WTTP, New Holstein, Wisconsin, United States - AAG_UR_Leu | ecosystem: Engineered > Bioreactor > Anaerobic >...
AAGGATGCCGCCGCGGGAAGGACGGAGGCCGCCATAAGCAAACTCACATCGATGATAAAAACGATCGGAAATGATTACGAGGTCCTTTTTGTCGCCGATACCACGGGCCTGATCCGTGCCGACGGCGTAGGCGGATCTTATCAGGGAATAAATATCGGCGACCGGGACTATTTCATCAATGCCAAGGCCGGCAAGGCCAATGTGGGAACACCCATAAAATCGAAAAAGACGGGTAATCCCGTGGCGGTGGTCGCCGCCCCCATCTTTGACAATTCCGGCACTTTCACAGGCATTGTCGCCGCCGCCCTCAAAATCGATTTTCTGATCGAAAGGATCACGGCCCTGAAAGTCGGCAAAACCGGTTATGCCTTTATGGCCGACAAGAACGGAACCGTAATCGCCCATCCCAACAAGGAATTCATCCTGGAACTAAATTTGAAAAAAATTCAGGGGATGGAGAACATCTCGGCCCAGATGCTGGCCCAGAAAGCAGGGACGGAGGAATATGTCTTCAAGGGGGTAAAAAAGATTGCCGGATACTCCCCGGTGCCACTCACCGGCTGGACCGTCGCCATGACCCAGAACGAAGATGAATTCATGTCCACGGCTCATCTCATCCGCAACACCATCATCTTCATCGCCCTGGTTTTCCTGTCCCTGACCATTCTCGTCGTGTACTTCTTCTCCCGGAGCATCTCCCGCCCCATCACCCGGGCCACCTATCAATTGACGGAAGCGGCGGCGCAGGTCTCCACGGGGTCCGACGAGGTATCAGCTTCCAGTCAGGCCTTGGCGGAGGGCGCCTCTGAACAGGCCTCGGCCCTTGAAGAGACATCCTCGTCCCTGGAGGAGATGTCGTCCATGACCAAACAAAACGCCGGCAATGCCTCGGAGGCGGACGGTCTCATGAAACAGACCAACCTGGTGGTCAAAAAGGCCAATGATGCCATGAAGGATTTGACCAATTCCATGCAGGATATTACCTCTGCCAGCGAGGAGACCTCCAAAATTATCAAGACCATCGATGAAATAGCATTCCAAACCAACCTCCTGGCCTTGAATGCCGCCGTCGAAGCGGCACGGGCCGGAGAAGCGGGCGCGGGCTTCGCCGTCGTTGCCGAGGAGGTGCGCAACTTGGCGATGCGGGCCGCTGAAGCCGCCAAAAACACTTCCCAGCTCATCGAAGACACGGTAAGGAAGATCCGCGACGGGTCCGAAATCGTGGGCAAGACGAACGAGGCCTTTGCCGCCGTGGCGACCAACGCCTCCAAGGTTGGCGAGCTGGTCGGCGAAATCTCCGCCGCCTCCAATGAACAGGCTCAGGGCATCGATCAGATAAACAGGGCGGTGGCCGAAATGGACAAGGTCACCCAGCAGACGGCCGCTTCCGCGGAAGAGTCGGCATCCGCATCCGAAGAGATGAACGCCCAGGCCACCCAGATGAAGCAAATCTCCCTGGAACTGCTCGATATTATCGGCGGTCAAGGAGCGGCTTACGACGACGGACTGAATCGCCCGAAGGTAAAAACGGATAAAAAGAAGGCGCTTGCCTGGTCGGCGGCATTGAAGCCCGGCGGCAAAACAAAGGCCGTGTCGACCGGAAAATTGAAGAAGCTTCCGGAACCGAACGGTGATTTCAAGGATTTTTGATCAGCCGGTGAAGTATGACCTATTCGGAACTACGTGATAAAGAGTTCGAGAAAATCAGCAAGCTGGTTTATGAACTCTGTGGGATCAACCTCCATGACGGCAAGAAGGAGCTCGTCAAGGCAAGGCTGGGGAAACGACTCCGGGAAGGGCAATTCAAGTCCTTTGCCGAATATTTCCGGTACGTCACCACGCCCGAAGGCAGCGATGAACTGATCACGATGATCGATTCGCTCTCCACGAATTTAACCTACTTTTTTCGAGAGGATAAACACTTTCAAAGGCTGAAATCCATTCTGCCTCAAATCGTCCGGTCCGACAAGAGCCTTACGGCGCCCAGATTGAAGATCTGGTGCGCCGGATGCTCCACCGGAGAGGAGCCGTACTCCCTGGCGATAACCGTCAAAGAGTTACTGGGAAACGACATCGCCGGTGCAAAAATCATCGCCACGGACATCTCCACGCGGGTGCTAAAGACGGCACTCAGTGGCATCTATACGGAAGAAAAAATAAAAAAGATACCCAAAGACATCTTGCGCCGTCATTTCCAGTACGGCACCGGCACTTCCGCCGGCTTGTTCCGGGTAAAACAGGAACTTCGCCAACTTATCGATTTTCGGCGCTTCAACCTCATGGAACTGCCGCCGGCTGAATTTCGCTGCGACATTATCTTTTGCCGCAACGTAATGATCTATTTTGATAAAGCAACCCAAAACAGCCTTGTCAACAGGTTTTTCGACTGCCTGAACAAGGGGGGTTATCTTTTCGTCGGCCATTCCGAAAGTCTGACGGGGCTGAAACATGACTTCACCTATATTGAACCGAGCATCTACAGAAAGACTAACAAATAGGATCGCCCCATGCCGGCGCCGGCGCCGGCCGCACCAGGAAAGAGCGTCACCATTTAAAAAAATGGAGAAGAATAAATGTCCTGTAATGTTCTGATCGTTGACGATTCGCTTTCCATGAGATCAGTAATCCGCAAAATCATCACTCTTTCCAAATTCGACGTCGCCGCCTTTCATGAAGCGGCGAACGGAAGAGAAGCTCTGGACGCACTTGCATCGTCCTGGATCGACGTCGTCATTACGGACATCAATATGCCGGTAATGAATGGCATCGAACTGATGCAGGAGCTTGGAAAAGACGATCTGTATCGAAACATTCCGGTTATCGTGGTTACCACCGAAGCCAACCGGGAGCGCATTGAAGAGGCGGCCCGTCTGGGTGCAAAGGGGTTTCTGAAGAAACCCTTTCTTCCCGAGGAACTCAAACATATCCTCCAATCCGCCCTCGGGCTTGAAAAATATGGAGATTATCCGGAAAGGGATGAAATCGAAGGCGAAGATCTCGATTTCTAGAAATCAGTCCTGTGACACAAGCAATTAAACCAAGAGACTTCATCGATTTTATGCTCTTGCCTGGGCAGATATACATGAGCGAAGAACCTTCGCGAATATCGACGGTGCTTGGCTCCTGCGTGGCGGTTTGTTTATGGAATTCGAAAAAAAAGATCGGCGCCATGTGCCACTATCTCTATCCGTTCATCGATGTCCCTGAAGAGGCAACAGCCAAATACGGAAATGTCGCCCTGGGCTGCATGATCCGCCTCATGACCGGCAAGAACGTAAAAAAAAACACCTGTGCGCACAGATATTCGGTGGCGCCGCTCTTGATGACCGAGCATGCATGGGTATTGCCAAGGGAAACGTCTCCATGGCGAAGAAGGTTCTCGCGAGGCACGATATCGCCATCGTATCCGAAGATGCCGGTGGCAACATGGGCCGCAAGGTAGTTTACAATTCCTTGACTAATGAAGCGATCATCTACAAGGTGCAGAACCTTCGCCGGGGCGACTGGTTTCCTTACGAACAGGAGGACCGATAGCATTGAACAAGATCAAAGTCCTTATTGTCGATGACTCGGCGATTGTAAGAAAAATTTTTTCGGAAGAGTTGGCGAAGTATCCGGATATTGAAATCGTCGGGGCGGCGCCCGATCCATTTGTCGCCCGTGACAAAATCGTCAATCTAAAGCCCGATGTCATCACGCTGGATGTAGAAATGCCTCGGATGGACGGTCTGACTTTTCTCCGCAAGTTGATGAAATATTATCCCCTGCCGACTATCATCGTAAGTTCACTCACCCCCAAGGGAGGGAAGCTGACCCTGGAGGCCCTGGACATCGGCGCGGTTGATGTCATCGCCAAACCGGGAGGTTCTTACAGCGTTGGGGACATGAGCGCCCAACTCGCCGATAAAATCAGGGCGGCGGCACGAGCCAAGTTGATTCAATCGCCCGCCCGCGGCGCAACCGTGCAGACATCCCAGGAACATCCCCGGGCGCTGGCGCAGACCACCAACAAGATCATCGCCATCGGGGCTTCCACAGGCGGAACGGAAGCGCTCAAGGCGGTCCTTACCAAACTGCCCCACAATGCCCCCGGAGTGGTCATCGTTCAGCACATGCCGGCCAATTTCACCACCGCCTTTGCCGAACGCCTAAACAGTTTATGCCAGATCAATGTCAGGGAGGCAAGAGACAACGACTCAGTGATTCCGGGCACGGCGCTTCTCGCTCCGGGAAATTATCACATGATCCTGAGGAGGAGCGGCGCACGGTATTACGTAGAGGTAAAAACCGGACCCATGGTCCATCACCAACGTCCCGCCGTGGATATACTCTTCAAATCGACGGCGCGATTTGCCGGCGCGAATGCCATCGGCGTCATTCTCACCGGCATGGGCGCCGATGGCGCGGAGGGGCTCAAAGAAATGAGGGATGCGGGAGCGGGCACCATCGCCCAGGATGAAAAATCCTGCGTCGTTTTCGGCATGCCCAAGGAAGCTATCAAATTGGGGGCGGTGGAAAGGGTCCTGCCCTTAGACCTCATTGCCGCAGAAATTATAAGGATGGTTTAGCAATGGATTACGAAAAACTTTCAAGCCTTGTTGACCGTATGGCGTCCGATTTCCTTTTCCTCAGCACCCGTGAGCTCGATATTCCATCCGCAGGCGGCTTCCTGAACACATTGGAAGGCATAACCGAAGCGGCCACCCAGATCCAACTGGCACCGGTTCTGAGGGTGGGAGTCGCCATGAATCACCTCCTGGAACAGATCATTATGGACAGTGTCGGTGACAAGGCCGGCGGCTTTGAACTTTTTGAAAGAGGTATATCGTTGTTGCAGGAAATCGTGCGTGATTACCAGCACAAGGAGGGCTATGAGAACGATGGGTGCATCGATATCTACCTCAAGTCCATCAGCGGCCTTACGGGTTTTCAGGAAGGGCGGGAAGCCATAGAGAAATCGGACAGCGCGGAGGAAGGGCAAACACTGACAACGGCGGCCGCCTCCCTCCAGGAGCAAGATGAAGGTCTCCTCAGGGATTTCATCACCGAGTCACTCGAATACATAGAACAGATCGAGGTTAATATTCTCAATCTGGAGCAAAATCCGGAAGACAAGGAATTTATCAATGCCATCTTCCGTCCCTTTCATTCCATAAAAGGGGTGGCCAGTTTCTTGAATCTCGATACGATCCGAGACCTCTCCCACTCCCTGGAAAACCTCCTCGACAAAGCCCGTAACGGCGAACTCCGCGTCTCACCGCCGATTATTGACGTCATCCTGGACGGCGCCGATGCCCTGAAGTCATTGATAGGACAGGTCAGAAACGAACTGGATGGAAAGGCGATCGCCGGAGAAGCTGACGATTTGACCGATTTGCTGAACCGCATCCATAAACTCGATCAAGGTGAGGAGATAATACCAGTCGCCAAGCTGGTGGGCGAAATTCTCCTGGAAGATGGGATGATCACCAAAGACGCCCTAAATGAAGGCTTGAAGGTCTCTGCGGAAAAGCCGGGCAAAAAAATCGGCGAGACGCTCATCACTGAGGGGCTGGCCACACCCAAACAAGTAACCCGGGCACTGAGAAAGCAGGCGGAGCAAATAACCGATACAACCACGATACGAGTGGACATCCGCAAGCTCGATGATATGATCGACATGGTTGGAGAACTGGTCATCAGCCAGTCGATGATCGAGCAGGATATCAGCAACCAGTTGACCACGGACAGGAATCTCATGAGGAATATCGCCCAGCTATTCCGTATCACCTCCGGTCTGCAGCGGGCGACGACAAGTCTGCGGATGATTCCCATCAAACAGGCATTTCAACGCATGTCCCGCCTGATTCGCGACCTCGCCAAAGACAGCGGTAAGCTTATAGCCGTCGAGTTGGTCGGAGAGGATACTGAAATCGACCGGAACATGGTGGATGAAATCTACACGCCCCTCGTTCACCTTGTCCGCAATGCCGTGGATCACGGCTTGGAAGTACCCGCGGAACGTCTGGCGGCGGGCAAGGAGGAAAAGGGGCAGATCAAACTCAAGGCCTATCATCGGGGCGGCAATATCGTCATCGAAATCTCGGACGACGGACGCGGTTTAAATCGGGAAAAGATTTTGTTTAAAGCACTGAGCAACAACCTGATCCAGGATGGAGAGGTGCTCTCCGACCAGGAAATATACCGGATGATCCTCCTGCCCGGACTCTCCACGGCTGACAAAATCACCGACGTTTCCGGACGAGGGGTGGGAATGGATGTCGTCAAGCAGGCCGTCGACAAGTTGCGCGGCAAGATTGAGATCTCCTCCTCCCTGGGCGTTGGTACCACCTTTACCACAAGCTTCCCCCTTACCATGGCCATTATCGACGGCATGATTGTAAAAGTGGGACGCCAACGCTACATCCTGCCCACGACGGCTATCCGACAAGCCCTCCGGCCAACCAGAGAATCCTGTTCCAATGTGGTGGGAAGAGGCGAGATGATCAATGTCATGGGTCATCTCCTGCCTCTGATGCGACTCGGCGAATTGTTCAATGTCGAGACAACTCCAAAGGAACCATGGGAATCCATAATCGTGGTTATGGAAGGAGACGGCCGTGCCAAAGGACTGATGGTCGATGAAATATTGGGCAAAGCCGAAGTCGTCATAAAAAGTCTGGGCGACGGCATCAAGAATATCAAGGGGATTGCCGGAGGAGCGATTCTCGGGGACGGGCAAATTGGGTTGATCATAGACACGGAAGGATTGTTTACCTTGAGCGAATCGATGTCCTGACGCCCTGCCGGCGTACTTCCCCATAGGATTATCCATTCGCTCATCGATATAAATATGAATGCAAAGGAGAATGGACATGACGGACGACACAATCAAGACGTTAGATGAAAAAATCAAGCACAGCAAAGACCGGGAAGGGAAATACCTCACCTTCGTCCTGGCGGGAGAAGAATACGGCATCGGCATCCTGAAGGTAAGAGAAATTATCGGTATGATGACCATAACCACGGTCCCCCAAACTCCATTATATGTCAAAGGCGTAATCAATCTGCGCGGCAAGGTTATACCCGTAATGGATTTGAGGCTGAAGTTCAACATGCAAGCCATGGAATACACGGAGAGAACCTGCATTATCGTGGTGGAAATAACGGGTCCGATGCGGAAGATTCCCATGGGCATCGTCGTGGATTCCGTTTCCGAGGTACTCAACATCAAGGCTTCGGATATCGAGGAGACCCCCAATTTTGGCAACAAACTCGAGACGGACTACATCCTCGGCATGGCTAAAACCGGCGGCGGGGTAAAGATACTCCTGGACATCGATAAAGTTCTGAACAACGAAGAATTGACGGCGCTGGAAAAGGCCGCCTGAGAATAATTTAATTCTATAAAAAGGGGGAATGGATAAATGACACTCAATCAGAAATTGTTTCTCGGCAGCAGCGCAAGCGCGGTACTGATACTTTTTGGCGGCATCATGGGTTATCTGAGCACCGGCGAGTATCTGACCAATTTAATCAGCAAAGGCACAACAATGACATTGCTGGCGACGGGAACGGCTTTAGGCGCCATTCTTGCGCTTGGAATCGGCTTCATGATCTCACGATCCATCAGCGGCGCGATCAAAGGAACGGTTGACGGCCTTTCCGACAGTACGGCCCAGGTTTCCTCCGCTTCATCTCAGGTTGCTTCAGCCAGCCAGAGTCTCGCGGAAGGCGCCTCCGTCGCCGCCTCGGCGATTGAGGAAACGTCTTCATCCCTCGAGGAAATGTCATCCATGACGAAGAAAGCAATGGATAATTCAAGTTTGATGACAAAGACGGGGGACATAACTTTCGCACTTATGAAAAGCTCTCACAAGTCGCTCCGGGAAACAGACACCTGCATGAAGCGCATCGGCGAATCCGGCGCCGAAGCGGCAAAAATCATCAAAACGAGTGACGAGATAGCTTTTCAGATCAACCTTCTGGCCTTGAACGCCGCCGTCGAGGCCGCCCGGGCCGGTGAGGCGGGGGCGGGTTTTGCCGTCGTTGCCGAAGAAGTGCGCAATCTCGCCATGCGCTCGGCGGAAGCGGCCAGAAACACCGAATCGATCATCGGAGAGATGTCTCGGGAGATCAAGGAAGGGATGAACCTCGTCGCAAAAACCCTGGAAGAGTTTTACAAAATGGGCGACGAGGGCAAGAAAACCAACACCCTCATCAAAGAGATAGATTCCGCCATGCAGGAACAGGCCCAGGGCATAGAACAAATCAATCGGGCCATTGCCGAAATGGATAAAATAACCCAGCAGTCGGCAGCCAATGCCGAGGAAACGGCCAGCGCCGCCGAGGAACTATCCGCCCAGGCCGCCCAGATGGAATCCCTTGTAACCGAGATCTATTCCGTAATAGGCGGAGGGGCAAGAGGTGATAGCTTCTCGCATTCATATCGGATCACGGGTCAGGCAATCACTAATTCCGAGGCAAGCCTTGCGCCGGCCGGAAGAGGCGGCAAAAAGTCGCTCCCCTATCCGGGCGGAAAGGAAGGGGCATACGGTGTTGCCGGACATGCAAGGAGCACCGTTGTTCGACCGGATCAGATCATTCCTCTGGAAGAGGAAGAAGCGAAATCTTTTTGAATTGTTAGGCTCGCGGACATATTATTCTTCACGAGCCGTTTCTTAAAATCTGTAATGGCGGCGACATGAAAATTCCAGTGGATGAACTGGAGATAGGCATGTTTGTGGAGATCCCTGTCTCCTGGCATGAACATCCCTTTCTCAGGAACAACTTCCTGATTACCTCGGAAGCGGAGATCAACAAGATAATCGACAGCGGAATCGAACATGTAAAGGTAGATTTCGGTCGCAGCAGATTGCGAGCGGGTGGTCGGAAGTCGTTATCGGGACCGGTGAAAGACCCGGGCGAAGACAATGGAATAAATGTCGTCCCTCCCGAGCTGATAAGCAGCATTCACGATAAGACCCTCGCCTCTGAGAAAAAGGCAAATCTGGTCATCGAACACTCCATGGTCATGATGCAGAATCTTTTAAATAAACCTTCAACTTATCGAATCAATGAAGCAAAGAAGGGAATTTCCGAAATCGTCAATCTCATCCTTCAAGATGATTACACCACTTATTATCTGATCAACATCAACTCACACGATTTTTACACTTATACCCATTCGGTAAACGTAGGGATCCTGGGGGTGACCCTGGCGAAGTCATTCTTCAAAAATTCCTCGGATCATGACATCCATGCCCTGGGGGTCGGTTTTTTCCTTCATGATCTCGGAAAAGTGAAAATCAACCAGGAAATCATCAACAAACCGGCAAAGCTCACGGAAGAGGAAATGAGGGAAATACGACGTCACCCCGCCGACGGCTATAAAATACTTCTGGAAACGAGGCAATTGACCACGGAATCGAGATTGATCGTCTTGCAGCATCACGAGCGTTATGACGGTTCCGGATACCCCCGGGGCCTAAGAAAAGACGAGATACACATTTACGCACGGTTGTGCTCCTTAGCGGACGTGTACGACGCCCTGACATCCGACCGGCCTTACAAGAAAAGACTTGAACCTTTCGAGGCTCTGAAGCTTATGAGGGAAGAAATGCTCTTTCATTTTCAAGCCGAACTATTTGAAAAATTCGTCCTGATGTTCAGAGCGCCGAACCATGGTTGTCAAAACTGAATTTTTTCTTGAGATCGGCAAGAAAAATCCGGATCGCCGCTTCGTTGTTATTCTGAACACCCTGACCAGGAACGCCGCGGAACTTCAGTCCCAGACGCGCCAGGTTCTGATCCTCATGGATCATTCGCAACTCCGATTCCGTGTCGATCAATTGCGAGACGTCCGGCAGCCGGAACTGCAATTGCATCACCATTCCGATCTTCCATTCCGGAATTTCGCTATTCTCCGACAGGACAATTTCAAAGCTGCAGCCGCCGCTGCTCAGATCGGTAAGTTTTCCCTCCCCGATTGTCGTTTCCTCACCAGGGCCGGCAATCTTCAAGACCCCCGGCAGCAGGCAGGCGAAGCGCTCCTCCCTGCGGAGATTCATGCTCTCCACCGCCTCGGGATAGGCAAAGATAGCCAGGCGGATAGATTCCCTGATCAGACCGATAAGAGTGGAACGGAAGCCATAGATATTCCCTCCGTGGACATAACGGATGATGACGTGGTTCTTCATGTAAAGCTTATTCCCGATGTCGGGGATAAGGGGCAACTTGACCAGCAGGTATTGACCAAACTCCATCCCGACAAAAAGACCCCGGCAGGCGCCCGCTCCCTCCAGGGCAACATGAACGTAAGCCCCGATAGCCAACCCCGGACACAACGGCAGAAGATTCTCCATTTTTCCCTTTTTGTCCTTATTTCTCATCTCGATGTACTCCCCCGGCAGTTGATACAAAACGGTACGATAAAGGAGCGTTGGCTGTCAAGTCGGAACATAATGGCTGTCGGATGATTGACGAAAGCGACATAATATCGACGCCGGGATCGATAGTCAAAATTTCGTTTACAACCACGGGAGAAACGTATAAGGAAAGTTGGGCGAGAAAAATATTCATGCATGGCGGAAATATTCAAATATATTGAAAAATGGATGACAGACAAGCCGATTTGATCCTGGGTAATATCGAAGAAATAGTTTTCGCCCATCTTAACCGCTTCATCGATCCGGAAGTCATCGCCGTACTCGACAACCCCGATGCCAACCACAACGACATCGAATGTCTCAAATCGAGATTGGCGCCGGAGATCACCGGGCGCCTCTTCGCCATGGCAAATGCGGCATACTCGGGAAAGCTTCGGTCCGGGGCACTGACTCATTTTTACGATGCCGTCATGAGATTGGGGGTTGAGCATACGAAACTTTTCATCCTTTTCTTTTCCCTGCCCCATAACTCCGACGACAGGGAAACCACGCTTCTTGCCGCCAAGAGTTTCGCCCGCTACGTCGTTGCCGGAACCATATTCGCCCGGGAATTTCGTCTCAATCAGCAGGAGCGAATGGAAGTCGAACTCGGGGCCTTACTATATGAAGTAGGCAAGATGCTCCTCATGAGCTTCCGGCAGACTTTTCCCCATTTGTATGCCGATTACGCCATTGACGACAAATTTATCGACACTTATCACCGGCGACTGGGGATTTCATTCTGCGACAACTTCAATCTTCCGGGGTATCTGAAGAAAATAATGGAAACGCCTTTCTTTGCCCTGGAAGCGGAGCTCATTTCCATAAGCGGCATGGTCATGCTGACTCATTATCTGGTGGAGGCTATTTTCTCCGCCTCCGGAGACCGATTTACTATTCAATCCCCTATGCCCGACACCCGCGATGTGCTGACCCACAGCACCGGTGCGGTCATTTACGAGCTTTTTCAATCTGTCGGCCTGTCGAAATTTATTGTCATTCACTCTGTTTTGACTGACGCCCAGATGCGGAACCAGTTAAAGGCCCCATCTTGATTGGCGTCGGCAACCCGGCAATAACTAAATAATCGAGGTTCGCTATGATTTTCTTCCAGATACGGCATGAATATTGATAGCAATTAATCAAGGTGAATTTCTAAAAGTCACGAACAAGACGTCGAATTATAAACGCTCCCGAGTCAAGGCGCAAGAATCCCAGGGAAGGAGACGTACTGTTGCGCACTTGACAGTAACGAATGGTAAAGCGCTCTCGCCCCATATGAACTTCTTTACGATGCCGCCAATCAATGGCGAGACGTTTTTTAAAAATCCGGCAAAGCCGATTAGTGTTTACCAATGACGAAAAAAATACTTGTCGTTGACGACGAACGACCCATGCGGGAGATGATGGAGAATATCCTCGGTGATATGGACTGTGAGGTGTTTTTGGCCGACGGAGCTGCTGAGGCCCTCTCGCAGGTAAATATTAATGATTTTACGGTTATTTTCCTTGATTTAAAACTTTTTGGAATGAATGGAATCGATTTGTGCAGGGCCATCCGCAAGCTTAAACCCCTGACGATCCTCTATGCCATGACCGGCTGGGCTGGTTTGTTTGAAATCGAAGAATGTCGGGAAGCGGGATTCGACGATTTTTTTACCAAACCGATAAAGGTGGATATCCTTGTGCAAGCAGTCGAAGATGCGTTCGAAAAGCATCAACGCTGGACTGGCAAGGCCATTTCAATTTAAGGCAGCCATGGATGTCAAATATATAAATCCATTTATTGCCGGGACCGTGGAGGTATTGAAGACCATGGCCTTCGTGAATCCTATTGCCGGGAAGCCCTACGTAAAAAAGAGCGATGATGCCCACGGAGATGTTTCCGGCATCATCGGGATCACCGGAGACGCCATCGGTTCCCTGGCCATCAGTTTCAGTAATGCCTGCATATGCCATATTGCCGGCAACATGCTCGGTGAAACCATTGACGAACTAACACGGGACGTGCTGGATGCCGTAGGCGAGATCACCAACATGATCTCCGGCGTAGCCCGAACGAAGATGGAAAAGGAAGGCATGTCCGTATATGCGGCAATTCCTTCGGTGGTGTATGGCGGCGATCACACCATCAACCACATCCTGAAGAATCCAAGCATCGTCATCCCCTTTTCCACCGCCCGGGGCTCCTTTGTCATCGATGTCTGCATCAGAAAAACCAAGTTGATGGAAAAGGCATCCAACGCTTACGGAGTGCGAAACATCAAAACGCTAACGGAAGATCCCGGCGCCAATCGGCCCAAGGCCACTGGTGGAGTGGCAAATCCTACCCCCTCAACGATTGAAAATGGATACTCTTCCGAAATGGATGCCAAGACGTCGAAAACACCAGATAGGCTCCAAACGGACGCCGACAGGGGGCAACATTTGAAGAACCGGCTTGCGGAGCTTATCGTCGCCCGCGATGCCATGCGTCGGCAGCTCACGGAAAAGCCCTTTCTGGAGAAGGCCAAGCGACAATTATACAAGAAGAACATCCCCCTGTTCGATGCCAAGATCAAACGCGTCAAGCTGGACATAGCCGCCCTGGAGATGCTTGAAAAGATGACCCCGGATGAGCTTGAAAACCCTAAAGTCATAAGCCATTTTCAGCATTATGAAAAAAAGAAATAATCATTGGTCCATGAAAAGAGATTTCTTGTTTTTGCTTTTGGTTGCCTGTCAGATACTTATCGCTCCGGGTTTTACCGCTGCCCTAACTCCCGAACAGGTCATGTCTCTCAAGAAGGCCGGTGTTTCCGATGAGACGATCCAATTGATGATCCGTCAGGAAATAGCGGCCAAAGAGGGCACGGACGATTTGGGCGTCAAAGAGATCAGGGACAAGGATGGACAGGTGATAACTGTATATTCACCCGGGCCTTCTTCAAAGACAGCGAGAGAAACGGAGAGAGAAAACGTCGAAAAGGCCTGGAACATGTTGCAGCATATAATCATAGACGGTAGGAAATAGCGCCTATATGCATAGGGAAACGAGCCAGCCAAATAATATCCCCAAGGAAATCAAATCCTATCTCGAAGGGATGCCCAGCCTTTCTACCACCATGAGTAAGGTGCTGGCTATATGCAATAATCCCTTGGCCTCGGCAAACGACCTAAACCGCATCATCGCTCTCGATCCGGTACTGACCGGCAAAGTGCTCAGATTGATAAATTCCGCTTATTACTCCTATGGCGAACCCATTTCGTCCCTGACACGGGCGATAATCATTCTCGGAATGAACACGGTAAAAAACCTTGCTCTAAGTTCGGCCGTTATGGACAATCTTTGCCGGCACGAGAAGATGTCTGCTAAAGTCATGAATGATTTCTGGATGCACAGCCTGTCCACCGGAGTGACAGCCAAAATTCTCGCGATCCAAAAGGGCGTCCCTCCCACCGAGCGGGAAGAATACTTCGTCGCCGGGCTTCTACATGATCTCGGTAAAATTCCGCTGATGTCCCTGTACATGGACCAGTACCGCAATCTCCTATATGCCCATGAAGACAACGGTCGATATTTAATCCATGAAAGGGAGGAGGCAACATTCGGCATGGGGCATTGTCACATTGGAACTCTCATTGCGGAAAAATGGCGCTTGAGCACACAAATAACGGTCGCCATGCGGGATCACCATATGAGCGCTCCGGCCCGGAATAACGCTGATTTCTTCCCATCCATTGTCGCGGCGGCAAACATGATTTCTCACTGCCTGTACCCACAAACGTCCGCATTCGTACCGAAAGACATCATCGATTCCTATATCGAACTCGCGGGGATCGATGTGGAAGCAATCCCGGCAATGGCCGGACTCGTGGACCAGGAGCTGGAAAAGGCAAAGATTTTTCTGGAGTTGACTTAGAAGCTTATGAAAGTGACATTCTGGGGGGTACGAGGCTCAATCCCCTGCCCCGGCCACAAAACCGTGAAATACGGTGGCAACACACCTTGCCTGGAATTACAACTGACTGATGTAAAAAGGATCATCATCATTGACGCCGGATCGGGGATACGCGAACTCGGCAATAGTTTAATGGCAAGAAATATCCCATGGAATTCCACCGAACTCGATATTTTCCTGAGCCACACCCATTGGGATCACATTCAAGGATTGCCTTTTTTTACCCCCATTTATCTACCATGCGCTCATCTGCGCATTTACGGTCCCATAACATTCGAAGAACGCTCGCTCAAAGAAGTATTGGGAACAGTGCTGAGCTATCGTTATTTCCCGGTTCGCCAGGAAGAATTGTCTTCCCATATCTCCTATCACGATATCAAGGAAGGCTCTTTTGACCTGGGGGACGGTCTGCATCTCCGAACGAGATACCTGAATCATCCGGTGCTTTGCATGGGATACCGTTTCGAATACGGGGGAAAGGTTCTGTGCACCGCATACGACACGGAGCCGTTCCGGAACATTTTTTGTACCGACCCCGGCAACCCCGGCTATGATGAGCAAATACACCGGGAGGGCGACCAGGCGGCACAGGAAGCAAATCAAAACCTGGAATCATTTTACCGGGATGCCGATCTTCTCATCTACGATTCCCAATACACCCGCGCTGAATATGATCATGGCAAAATCGGATGGGGACATTCACCCTACGAGTATGCCATCGATACGGCAATCAGTTCCGGGGTCAAACAGTTGGCGCTTTTCCACCATGATCCCATGAGAACCGATGATCAGCTCGATCAAATGTCTCTGGATATCGATCATTATCGTGCTGAAAATGACCTCCATGTTTTTTTTGCCCGGGAAGGAACCTCCATCGACATCTAATCATCCTCTCAGAATCATTTCATAATACGAGAGATTTGCATAACTGCGGAAAAATGGTTCGCAAGCGGCGAATCAAATCTTTTTCGCCGTTGCGTGATTGAACTTAACGCTCGGTAATGAATAAGGTTTATACGTTACCCATTCAGAGGCGAAAAAGATTTCTGAGCCGCGGCGAAGCCATTTTTCAATGGTCTCAATACTTCTATTTATCAGATTAAAGCGCCCTTGAAATATATCCGATATATGTGTTGAAGAAACATGTATATCGGGAGGCTTATCATGATGGAAAGACACAGAGCGTCCGCTTACGAACTGGTAAAGGCAATGGGGCTCACTCCGGTAGATCGCAGTGTGAATTATCGAACCAACGTCCCCTGGAAAAGCAATGCCGCCTATGACCAGCTTAAAGCCTATTTTCACTACCGCGATCTGCTGTCCGCCGTGGGAAGCAACCCGATGATCTACGGTCCCCTGGCATATGCGGCAAACTGGCAGAAGGAACTGCTCGACATCTTCGTTACCGGACCGATGAAAAACAATGTTAAAAATGCCGTCAGAAAAGGCACAAATTTAGACATCTACAGCGAGGGCAACGCCCGGGTATATGCCCGCTATGGAGAACTTCTTTACGAATTGACCGATCGCTTTATTACCGACGGCCGTTTCGACAGGCAGAGGGCCTTTGCCGCAGCCACCACATCCCGGGGGCAAAAGATGCTCCGGGGATATATCGGTCGTTTTCAGGACCTTGAATATGATTACAACGTGACGGGACTCTCGAGGCTGAAGGCGATGAAGGAGCTCCTCAAATCCCTGCTGATCACCATTACGGAATCTCCCATCGGCGACGATGTTCTGCCCTTCAGTCCGATTCAGAACAACATCGATTCGCCCCAGACATTCCTGGCTTATCTTGAGGAAAGCCGCAGGCGACTGGAGAACCTGCATCGGATGAAAGCCTTCGACATCAAGGCGTTTTCTGAAGCGGCCACAGGTGGAAAAATCGGTTGCTGCCCCCATGAAACCGTTGCGGGCAGTAATCTGCACAGCGTTTCTTTACGCCGTTACCTGACTCCCCCGGGAGTAAAGAAAAACGGCCGCATTCTCTATTTGGCCACCCCACTCATCAATAAGCCGGAACTTTTTGATCTCGCCAAAGACAAGTCGGTCGTAGAAGGTCTCCTGTATATGGGATATGACATCTACCTGGTTGATTACGGCGATCCGGGCGCCAGGGAGAGCGGTCTCGGCCTCGATTTTTATGGGGGAACCGTTCATGAAACATATCTCGATATGATCTCCGCAATGAACCCCGGCCGGGAGATATGCGCGATGGGATACTGTATGGGCGGTACGTTGCTTTTACCCTATCTGGCCAGAAGAGCGGAAGAAAGACTGATCAGCGGTCGGGCCATGGACATCAGGAAGATCGTGCTGATGGCCTGCCCGGTCCGATTCGATGACGGAGCCAGCGGACAGGGTCCCATGCGCTCGTTCATCAGAAAACGCTACGACCCCCTGGTTATGGAAAACCTCTTCGGAGACGTCAACGTACCCCCCCAGGTTATCCAGGCGGGCATGAACGAGATCCAGCCGGGAATTCACTATACCGTCCCAATAGGTTTCTATGGCCGGGCCTCATACCCCGGGGCCGTCGAAGATGCCGCGCCATTCCTGTATTGGCTGACCCATGGAACGAAATTCCCTGCCCGCGCCCATCGTGAATGGCTGGCACATATCTTCCTTGACAACCGGATTGCTGAAGAACGATATTGCCTGCCATCTTCAAATCCCGCCCTGAACGGCAAAGCCGTGAACATGGGAAGCCTGAGGGAGGCGGGGGTCTGCATCTTCGACTACCGAGGATCCCGGGACCCCATCGCCCCTCCGGGGTCGTGTGTGGCCAGTCAAAAATGGGGCCTCAGGGAGGGAGGCAACCTCTCCATATCCACAAACGGATTGAATCGCACGATCGAGAAAAACATCGGGCATATCTTTGTCGTCAGCAAAAAATTGCTCGGCGAATTCCTCGCCGCCGCATCCCGTTTCCTGGAAGGATAGAGCACATCGGCGATGAGTTCATCATCAACGGCCGGAATGGTTTTAATTGTCTACTTATCTCAAGTTTGGATTCGTCTTCATTACAAAATGTGCAGATCTTGATCTGCAACGGGACTATCCAAAACGCCGCGGATCTCTCTGGACAATTCGTCAAGCTTGAATGGTTTGGAAAGAAAGCCGTTGCATCCCCTGGCCATGATCTTCTGGATTTCATTGTTGACGCTGTAGCCGGTCGCCAGGATGATCCTGACCTTGGGATTGATTTCCTTCAGCAGGGTAAAGGCTTTACCCCCACCCATGCCCGGCATGATCATATCGAGGATGATCAGATCGATCTCATCATGCTTTTCTTTATATACCGCAATCGCTTCCTGGCCACAACCAGCGGCGAATATCCGGTAGCCAAGGATTTCCAGCATCTCTTTCAGAACGGATATGATCTGCCTTTCATCATCTACGATCAGGATGCCTTCCCGACCTGAGAGAGCACCCTCCGTTTCCCGGCGCATTTTCTCCTCCGGCGGCGAATCCACCGCCGGCAAATAAATAAAGAACGTCGTTCCTTTACCGTGGATGCTGTTTACCCTGATATGTCCTCCATGACTTCTTATTATTCCATATGCCGATGCCAGCCCCAATCCCGTGCCCCGGCCAATCTTCTTAGTGGTGAAAAAAGGATCGAAGATGCGCGGCAGAATCATTGGATCTATCCCCATACCCGTGTCGGAAAGTGAAATCCGAACAAAAGGCCCCGGATTGATACCCATGGAATTGAGTTCATCACCATGGAGGTAAATGTTTCTTGTCTCCAAATGGACCTCCCCCTCTTCCGGCATGGCCTGCCAGGCATTTATGAACAGGTTGAGAAACACCTGTTCGATCTGATGGGGGTCAATTCTTACCGTCCAGAGAGAGGGACATAAATCGAAATGAAGCAGCACATCCTTTTTCGCCCGGTGAAACATTTTGGCCTTTTCAGCAAGAAAGGCATTCAGGTTTGTAGGTCTGGTCTCATGGGGACCAACGCGGGCAAATCCCAGCAGTTGTTTGGTAAGAGTGGCCCCGCTTTCGATCTGCGCTTCGATGCACTTGAGCTTTTCATACATGTGATGATTCTTTTTCAGATCGTGAAGCAGAAGCGACACATATCCCTGTATCCCCATGAGGATATTGTTGAAGTCGTGGGCGATGCCTCCGGCGAGGGTGCCGATGGCTTCCATTTTTTGCGACTGCAGCAGGTGCGCCTGCAGATCGGCCCTTTCTTTCTCGATCAGCTTCTTTTCCGTTATATCGCGGCTGACGATAAAAAACCGGTTATGCTCTCTTTTGGCATCGCCAACCGGATAAACGGTATGTTCATACATCCCGTCGTTTCCTGACATCTCGAGACGTATTGACCGGCCGCTTTCCGCAGCCTTTGTCAATCCGTGTCTCCATAAGCGCGCCGAATCTTCCGGAAGGACGGAAAAAATATTGGCGCCGATTATTTCTGAGATGTCATGTGCCAGGGCACAGGAAAACGATTTGTTCGCCTGGAGGATGAATCCCCGGGCATCGATTAGCGAGGCGCCATGATCCGTGGCGTCGATTTGTTCCTGGACGGATGAAAAAACATCTTGGCGGCAAACATCGTGCCATACGGCATATTTGTTGCTAACCATGTTTTGTATTGATTCAGAATCAAGCGCCGAATCAGGAGAAAGTTCTGCTCCATGAGGCTGGGATTGAGGATTCATCATATCGCTCCGGATTTTTTGTAGAGCTCTTTTCACAAAACTTTTTAAAGATCATCGGCATTCAAGCCGATAACCTTTAGAGAAAAGTGGAAGAATTAACAATGGCCAAAATCAGTGCTAAAAGAAAGACTGTCCCCCAATAGATGGAAAAAACATGAAGGAACCAGAGGAAGATAAAGCCTTGCGATGGAAGAGGAGAAGAGTTCTCCTCGTGGACGATTTCCGTAACTTTATCATCACCATGCGTAACATGCTCACCTCCATGGGCATTGTAAGCATCGATGATGCCCTGAACGGTGAAGAGGCTGTCAATCGCATCATGACCCGCCGTTATGACATCGTCCTGTGCGATTATAACCTCGGTAACGGAAAGGATGGGCAGCAGGTGCTGGAAGAGGTTAAATACCGGCAGTTGCTTCATCCCCTGGCGATCTTTATGATGGTGACGGCGGAGAATTCTCTGGAAATGATCATGGGAGCGGCGGAATTTCAGCCCGATGAATATCTCATCAAACCCTTCACCAAACAGATTCTGGAAAAAAAGATCCGAATGCTGATCGATAAGAAAGAAAGCATCAGAATCATAGAACAAAGAATCGAGGCCATGGAGTACGAAGATGCCCTCACGATATGTAATGATTTGATATCAGGGCACCCGAAGCATCTTGCCGAGTTGCTTAAAATTAAGGGCGATCTTCTGATTAAGATGGAATCTTACGATGACGCCGAGGCCTTTTTCGATCAAGTATCCGCGTTGGGGAAATTTCCCTGGGCCATGCTCGGCATAGGAAAAATAAGGTATATACAGGGAAGATACAGTGAGGCCGCACAGATATATTTGGAACTTATCCAAATGAACGACAAAGTGATGTCGGCCTATGATGAATTGGCAAAGACATGGGGAAAAATGGGCGACTTCGCGAAGGCTCAAGACACGCTGATTAAAGGTGTGGCGATTTCACCGAAAGCCGTGAGGAGGCAGCGGGAACTCGGAGAAATCGCTTACCGTAACCAGGACCTCATAACGGCGGAGCTGGCTTACAAGAAAGCGGTAAAGCAGGGTAGGTTCTCCTGTTACAAGAGCCCATCCGACTACACTGGTCTGGCCAAGGTTCTCACTGAAAAGGCTGCTCCGGAAGAAAGCCTGAAGGTCCTCCGGGATGCCACGGCGGAGTTCTCTCACGACTCGACGGCAGCAGTCCAGATTGCGGTCGCCAAAAGTCTTGTCTTCATGAAAATGGATCAACCCGATAAAGCCAAAGAAGAAATCGACAGGGCCATGAAGATCATAAATAAGGACCCGCGGGTTATCAACACAACTTCCGGGATCGACCTGGCACGAACACTGCTGCACCAGGGCAACGAAGATCTTGGGCGGGAATTTGTGCGACGCATCATTCAGAGCAACCATGAAGACCAGGAGATTCTCGATCATATCAAGGAAATGTACAAGGATCTCAAGCGGGAAGACGAAGGGGAAAGGTTACTGGAAACCGCCGTTGACGAGGTGGTCCAGATGAACAACCAGGGTGTGCGCATGGTACAGGAAGGAAACCTGGAAACCGCCATCCGGTATTTTGAAAAAACTACGGAAACCCTTCCGGAAAACAAGATCATCAATGCCAATGCCGCCTATGCCTTTATGTTGTATTTAAAGGATAATGGGCCCGAACCGGATAAAATTGCCAAGGTACGCACATATCTGTCACGGGTTCATCGCATCGACCCTGATTATACGGATCTACCCAAACTGGTGGCCATATACAGACAAATAACACAGGTGAAACTCCCATGGATGAAAACCATCGATTAGATTTCTCAGACGTCATTGCCGCTACGATGCATGACACTAAAAATACCATCGGCATGATCTTCAACACCCTGGAAGAAATGACCGCCCGGTGTCGCCGGCAGGGATGCAGCCACCATGAAGAGCTCTTCCTGCTCCAATACGAGATAAAGCGTCTCAACAACAGTCTAATTCGCCTTCTCGCTCTTTACAAGTCCCAGAAAACCCCCATGACCGTCAACATGAACCTTCATTCCGTCCGGGATTGCCTGGAAGAGGTTATGGATCAGAATGAGCCCATACTGGCCTCCCGGGGTATCGTTGTGGATCTCGATTGCCCCGACGATCTCTTCTGGGCCTTCGATAAAGGGCTTATTGTCGGTATTCTGGATAATGTCCTGAACAACGCGTACCGATATACGAAAGACCGGCTGATAATCAGAGGGGAAAAAGATAGCGATTATCTGATTTTACACATCGAAGACAACGGTTCTGGTTATCCGCCCGCCTTCCTGATGGATGGAAGCGACCGGGAAGGGCTGGAGACGACAGTGTCCTTCCTCACCGGAAATACCGGACTCGGATTGTATTTCTCCAAATTGGCGGCCAGGTCCCACGAACGGAACCATCTCAATGGATATATACAGGTTGCCAACGGCAGTAGTATCGGCGGCGGCATCTTTTCACTTTATCTGCCATGAACAAGCGATCAGGTGGTCCCGGCGTCATTCTGTTCCTGTTTAAAAATGATTCGGGCCATTTTTCAGGCCGGATCATTCATGGATGCCGCAAGAAGGAACGTCGATAAGAAAACGTACCGAAACAAAGGCATTCTTTTGTTTGTCATGGCCCAATTCTTGACGTGATGACGACTAATTGACATAGATGAGTCCGGAAATCGGATCTTCATCATGAATCAGCGGAGGCTATTCATGTTTAGCAATCATTCCCCATCTTCCCGCCTCCGCCATGATCATAAGGAGGGGTGGTCATGCCTTCATTACAAGAACCGGTCGGCATCACTACCTTCTCAACAGCGGCTCCTGAGGTCCCGATAAGAGCAAATGAGCGAAAAGAATCGACAGGATAAGAATAAGGACAAACCGGCGCTGATGGCCAGTCGGCAACCGCGAATACTGTGCGTCGATGACGAGCGGTCAAGCCATGTTTACCTGGAGGCGATTCTGGCGCCGCAGGGATATGAACTGATTGACGCCTACAGTGGGGAAGAAGCGCTGCAGACCATGCAGGACGAAAGGATCGACTTGGTGCTTCTGGACATCATGATGCCCGACATGGACGGCTACGAAGTCTGCCGCCGCATCAAGAGTGAAGAGCGCTTCGTTCACATTCCCGTCGTCATGCTCTCGGGTTTGCACTCAAAGGAGGCTCGGATCAAAAGCATCGAAGCCGGGGCGGAAGATTTCCTACAAAAGATGCAGAACCAAGAGGAGGTTTCCGCGCGGGTCAGGATGCTGCTCCATGTCAAATCACTCAATGAACGGCTGATAAATTCATTTAACAATATAGCAAACCTAACCTCCTTCGGCGAGAATATAATCAGACATTTCGACCCCTTGCGCTTCGATTTCATGGAAAATATCGACAGCATCGTCCGGCAGATAATCAGAAGGACAGCCGACATGATCGACAAGCCGCTGCTGATAATTGTGGGTATAAAAATGGGTGATACACCTTGGCAGTGGCATCATTATGAATATGTCTTCACCGAGTTGATCAGGATGTCTGTCCCCTTCTACATAGATACCGACATGGCGATCCTTCCGGACCGGAAGTTGCCCAAGATGATCCACTTCAACGAACATGATTATCCCAAGCCACCAATCCATGACGAGTTGAAGAAGCTTCAGACGATCAATGTCCATATTGGCAACGCCGTATGCTATCTCAGCGGGGAGTTGTGCATCTTTGCCGTCAATTATGGCCGGGCGGTTACCCAGTACGATGCCGCGGTACTGGAAAACATGGTCGTGCAGAGCCAGTTTCTCCGGTCCCTGGCTGCTCAGATCCAGGAGGTCGAAGATGCTTTCAATTATGCTGTACGCGCTCTGGCCAGGGCAGCGGAAGCTAACGATGAAGATCAGGGAAAACATATTTTGCGGGTAGGCGAATATTGCGCCGTCCTGGCGGAACGATTGGGACTGGGCAAAGAATTCACCGCCGCCATAAAGATCCAGGCCACACTTCACGATGTAGGAAAGATCTTCACGCCCCCCGATATTTTACGCAAACCGGGCAAGCTTACCAGCGAGGAATGGATCGAAATAAAGAAGCATCCCGTTTACGGGGCTAAGATCATCGGCGACCACCCCCGTTTGGTGATGGCCCAGAGCATCGCCCTCAATCATCACGAGCGATGGGATGGCAGTGGCTATCCCCGGGGGCTCAAGGGCCCGGCGATACCAATTGAGGCCCGGATAGCAAATCTCGCCGATCAATACGATGCCCTGCGCAACGCCAGGGGGCATAAACCCGCCCATGATCACAGCACCGTTTGCCGGATACTCAACCAGGGAGACGGGAGAACACTTCCCCAACATTTTGATCCCCAGGTCTTGAAGGCCTTCCGGGAGGCTGATTTTCTCTTTGCTAACATTTACAAGGAGATAATTTAGTTGCGATCGCATAGAAATCATTGTAACCATACATCAGCAACACAAATTGACTACCACCGGACAAATCATCATCTACTGCAATAAGTGTTAATGCAAAGGGAAACTTCGGCGGCAGGCAAGGTTGTTGACACAATTAACGGGGTGATATGACGATGCCGAAGATTTTTTATTGGGAAGATTTCCGGCCGGGGGACCGAATCGAGTCTCCCGGGATTACCGTTACGGAAGGCGCCATCATCGATTTTGCCCAGCGTTTCGATTCCCAGCCGTTTCATATGGACCGGGAGGCCGCAAAGGAGTCCATTTACGGCGGCATAATCGCCAGCGGCATCCATACCGTGGCGCTTACCTGGCGCCTGCTCCTCTCGACCGGCGTCCTGACCGCCAACCTGGGTTCGCCGGGTTTCGACGAGCTGCGGTGGCTGCGTCCCGTCCGTCCCGGCGACACCCTTCGGGCCGTCGCCGAAGTTATTGATGTGCGCCCCTCCACCCATCGTCCCGATCGCGGCACGGTGCGTCTCCGTTTGGCCACCATGAATCAGCATGGCGAAACAGTTCAGACCGTTCTGTGCAACCAATTGATCGCCAGACGCCGGGAATAGCGCAATCCTGCCAATCAACCCTGTTCCTTGGGGTCCGCGCCGCTTGTCCATGCTTTATATTCTCGCTGAATCTCGTTGACAGCGGGAGGAAAACCCATATATATGATCCCGACATTTCCGGCGACCCCCGGTTTGCCGTCAGAATGACGGGAACATCCAACAGTTTTCAAATGCAAAAGGAGGAATGAAAATGATTGCCCATAGACATGTATCAATATCACTGCTAACGTTTTTCGCCCTCATCGCATCTTTAATCGCCGGTTGCGCCGGCATGGACAAGGCCACCACGGGAGCGGCGGCGGGGGCCGGGATCGGCGCCCTGGCGGGACAGCTCATCGGCCACAATACCGCCGGCACCCTGATCGGGGCGGGCGTCGGGGCGGGTCTGGGCTACATCATCGGCAACGAAATGGACAAAAGCGAAACATCCAAGCGCCAGACCATAACGGCGGATGAAACGAAGCCCCTGGCCGACACCACCTGGCAGATCGTCAAGGTCACCCCAAAACCAAAGCACAAGGATCCTTACACGTCCCGGGTTTCCCACTTTCAACCGAACGGCACCGTCATCTCCACGCTCATGAAACCCGACGGCAAGGTGGAAACCACCAGGGAACGTTACCGTATCGTCGGCGCCACCCTGATCATCAATCATGACAATTATGTGGTGAACGCCCGCTTCCAGATCAACGGGAACCAGATGATCCTGGATACGGGAGAATACAGTATGGTCCTGCAACGTCTCGATTCTTAGGAGGCTCCTGATGATCATCAAGGCAGAAAGCAAAAACCATTACGCGCAAGGAAGTTTTGCATTCGTTCCAAACGACTGACGAGCAAGACTATGACGAAAAGCCTCCGGGTTATCGCCGCGGTGTTGCCCATCCTGTCGATATGGATCTGCCTTGTCATCGCAGCTCCGTGCCTTGCCCCACCCCTCCATGCCCAGGGGGCTTACTTCAGCCCCACGGAAAAGAACGATCCTTACTTCTTTCCCCTGACCAGCGGCGGTAATGGCTACCCCGGCCAGTGGCACCTCTGGAACAAGGCCCCCCTCGGCGATGTCAACAAGGGACAAAGCGCCGGTCTGGAAAAGGCATGGAACATTGAAGGCACTTCCGGTTACACGGGGCGGGGCGTCGTCATCGGGATCGTCGATGACGGTGTGGAGGGGACCCACGAGGACCTGAAGGATAACTATCGTGCCGATTTGAGCAAGATCTTCAGCCAGGACGACTCCCTCGCCGCCCGGGTTCAGGGGCCCGTAGATGGCGGCGACAATCACGGCACCGCCGTGGCCGGCGTCGCCGCCGCCCGGGGAGGAAACGGCATCGGCGGCACGGGCGCCGCCCCCTTTGCCTCTATTGCCGGACTCCGCGTCCGTCTGGGGAAAGGTTTACCCGGCGACCCGTCTGGCACTGTTCAGGACTCCTACGACGCATATCTATGGAAGTCCGGTCTCAACAACGCCACCCTGGCCATCGAGGCTGCCCCGGAGATCCACATCAAAAACCACAGCTATGGCCCTGAAGAACCCTTTGAGATCGGCGAGGGGAGTGAACGGATCAAGGATATCCTCAAGGCGACGTCGGAAAATGCCGTTGTTCATGTTTTTTCCGCTGGGAATGCCCGGAACCGGGATAAAGATACAAAAAAGGTCAGTTGCGAGGACGCCAACAAGGATTTCACCATCACATCTCCGTATGTCATGGCCGTCGCCGCACTGGGAAGCGACGGAACCTATTCCTATTACAGCAGCTACGGGGCCAACGTCTTTGTCACCGCCCCGTCGAGTTCCTATGCCAACTATCTCGGCATCACGACGACGGACCGGACGGGTGCGGATTACGGCTACAACAAGTATGACGCCGTGAAGAATCCCGACGGCGACTCCCGGGACGCCTTCCCCAATACGAACTACACCAGCACCTTTGGCGGCACCTCCTCTTCCGCGCCCCTCGTCTCGGGCATCATGGCCCTGGGCAAGGAGGCCAATCCCCTGATGACGATCCGCATGGCCAAGCACGCCCTTTCCCTCCCTACGGTAACGGACAAGGTAGATGCCGACAATGCCGAATGGGTATTGAACAACCAATCTAAAGGGGGCGATGGTGTCCAGCGGAACTTCAACCCCAACTACGGCTTCGGCCTCATCCAGGCCGACAAGTTCGTCAATAAGATTGCCGAGGTGGCCTATGTCACCAAGGAACGAATTGTGGACATCAACGCCACGAAGGTGAATCAGGCCATCCCCGACAACGATCCCGCCGGCCGTTCCGTGACCTTCGCCATCAATCCCGCCCTGCCCATCGAAAGCATCGAGGTGGGCTTGCAGTTTTCCCATGATCGGCGCGGGGACCTCCGGGCTTATCTGATCTCTCCCGATGGGACGGAAAACCGCCTCTTCAACGACACGAGCGTCACCATCGCCAACAAGGACCATCAGGACAATGAAAACGTTACGGAGTTTGATTGGACCTTCCTCACCAACGCCTTCTGGGGAGAGCAGCAAAGCGGGGCCTGGACCCTGAAGCTGGTCGATGTTACGGAGAAAAACACCGGCACCTGGCTCCAGTACGGCCTCCGTTTTCATCTCGGGAAGATGGAACTTCAGAAGGACGGGGCTGTCGATTTCGGGGCCAACAATATCGAGGCGGAATCTCTGACGATGACCAAATATGACAACGCCAGCTACAAGATCAACAACGGCTATACCTTTACCGTCCGTGACGGCCTCACCCTCAAGAAGGGCGCCATCGAGGTCAACGGCACCTTCAATCTCGGGGGGGCTTACGATTCCGTCATCGACGGGAAGCTGACCGGCGCGACAGCCGGGGTATTTTACAAATCCGGAGTGGGTACCCTGACCGTCAATGGCGACGCCTCCTCCTTCTCCGGCACCACGGACATCGGCGCCGGCCGCCTCAAGATGGGCGCCGGAGGCGTCCTGGGGGGAAACGTCGAGATCCGCGGCGGCGGCACGCTCAGCGGCACGGGCAAGGTGAGTACGGTCTTCGCCAATAAGGGCATGGTGGAACCGGGCAACTCCATCGGCACCCTGACGGTAACCGGGAACTACACCCAGAATGCCGCCGGCGGGCTCACCATCGAAGTGGCCTCGACGACAAGCAACGACATCCTCGCCGTCGGCGGCGTGGCGGAACTCGACGGCCTGCTGAAGACCGTCTGGCAGGGCAGCGGCGTGCCCAAACCCAACACCCGGTTTGCCAGTTTCCTTACCGCGGGAAAGGTTATCGGCGGTTTTGCCCGCTTGTCGACCTACATCAGCCCCACCTTGAAATTCACTCCTCTGTACACCGACGACGCCAAGGAGGTTTACCTGCTCACGGAGCGCGATTACGCCAACTCCTCGCTCCAGTCCTCCCTGAATCCCAATCAGCGGGCGGTCAGCAACATGCTCAGCCCCCTGGCCAACAGCGCCTCGGGAGACCTGGATGCGGTCCTGAGCAAGATCGACGCCCTGACCTCCGACCCCCAGGTGGCCGCCGCCTTCGACGCCCTCAGCCCCATCGGCGGTGCCGCCCATACCACCATGTCGAGCCGGGCCGCCGTCTTTCAGGCGGGCAACGCCACCGGCCGCCTCGATGATTTGCGCGCCGGGATGCAGGGGTTCAGTTTTTCCGGCCTGGAGATCATCGATGCGGATATTTACCGCCGTCATGACCGCCGTCCCGTCGTCCTGGCCGCCAACGGCGACGATCTTCGGGGCATGCTCGCCGCGACGGCGGATCCGAACTGGGGCCTCTTCGCCAAGGGGAGCATGATCCTGGGGGACCAGAAGGACACCCCGGACCAGAAGGGCTATGATTTCCGGAACAACGGCATCACGCTGGGCATGGACTACCGCTTCGCCCCCCGGGCGGTGGCCGGGGTGCTCTTCGGCTATAACTACGCCAAATCATCCGTCAACGACGCCGGCAGCACCGTAAAGATGGAAGGATATTCTGCCGGACTTTACGGATCTCTTTTCGGTGACGCCCTGTACGGCGACGCCCAGGTAGGCTGCGGCTGGAACCGTTACGACAACAACCGCCGGATCGTCTTCCCCGGCCTGGACCGGACCGCGACTTCCAGCCCGTCCGGCGACCAGTTCTCCGCCTACGGCGGTACCGGCTATGATTTCAAGCGGGGGAACTGGACCCTGGGGCCGACCCTCTCACTCCAATACATTCGCCTCAGCGTCGGCGATTATACGGAAACCGGCGCCGGCTCCCTGAACCTACATGTGGACCGCAAATCCGTGGAATCGCTCCTGGGCAGCGCCGGAGGACGAATCGCCTGGCGGTGGGAGGGGGAAGGGATCAAGCTTTTCCCCCGCCTCTGGGCGGCGTGGCGTCATGAATTCGCCGCTGCCGATCAGTCCACCCTTGCCTCCCTGGCCCAGACCGGATCGGCCTTCACCGTGACCGCTCCTGGGCTGGAAAGCAACTACCTCGCCGCCGGGGCGGGCATATCTCTGCAATGGCGGGCGTTGGCCACGTTCTTTCTGAACTACGACGTCCAGTTCGGGCAGCACGAATTCTGGGCCCAGGGCGTCAACGCCGGGGTAAGACTTGCTTTTTGAACCTTTGTTCAGCGTACGACGGCCGGGCTCCGGTTGCGGCCAAGGATGGAGATTCAGGCATTCAAGGCATTTCACGCCACCCTCAGTCAATGCCTTTATCGGATAACCCTATAAGCAAAGCCGCTTCGAGCGGCGGCCCATCTTCTTACCCCGGGACGGCGATCTTTGGGGTCAGAAATTCACGTTTTCCATGCCTTTGAGATTAAGGATCCGCCGGGCCTCGTCGGGGGTAGCGGGTTCGATGCCCAGTTCCCGGGCGATGCGTACGACCTTCTCCACCTGCTCCGCATTGCTCTTAGCCAGCACTCCTTTGGCGATGTAGAGATTGTCCTCCAGCCCCACCCGGACATTTCCTCCCATGAGCAGCGACTGGGTGCACATGGGAAACTGCTGGCGGCCGGCGGCGCAAACGGAAAACTCGAATTCGCCGATGAGCCGGCGGGCGTAATCGATGAGAAAAATCAGGTTTTCCGGAGAGGATGAGATGCCGCCCAGGATCCCCAGGACAAACTGGAGAAACAAGGGCTTGCGGACGTGACCACGGGACATCATGAAGGCGATATTGTTGATCATCCCGGCATCATAGGCCTCCAGTTCCGGCTTCGTTCCCTGTTCGTCGAATACCTGCAGAAACTGACGGATCGATTTGAAGGTATTGGGAAAGATGAAATCTTCCGTCATCTCCAGATAGGCCCGCTCCCAGTCGAACTTGTATTCGTTGTATTTATCCAACTTGTGAAACGTGGCGAAGTTGATGGAGCCGGCATTGAGGGTCGCCAGTTCCGGCTTGAAGATCCGGACGGGCCGGACGCGCTGCTCCACCGTCATTCCGATGCCGCCGCCGGTGGAGATGCAGACGATGGCCCGGCAGCGGTTCTTGATCTTCGCCATGACTTCCTCGATGAGGGTTACGTCGGGCGACGGCCGCCCCGTTTCCGGGTTCCGGACATGGATATGGCATATCGCCGCACCGGCCTCGCAGGCCCGCACCGATTCATCGACGATCTGCTGGGGGGTGATGGGCAGATGGGGTGACATGGCCGGGGTGTGGACGCCGCCGGTAATGGCGGCGGTAACAATCGCTTTTCCTTCCATTGATTAGAACTCCTTAAAATATTACTCTCGTCGGCATCCGCTTCGGATCCGATTATTTTCCTGCTCGCCCCGGCCGTTCCCGGGATAAACCACCGTCATGGCAGCCGGCCCTCCCGGCGCAATTTTTCCGTCGCCTGCCGGACGGCCGGCATGGCCGCCGCCGCCGCCTTTTCCCCTTCGAGAATCGCCTCATGGCGGCGGGAAAGATCGGTGCCGGCGATGGACCCCACATTGGGTCTGATCACCACATCCGCCCCGCGAAGATGGCTCACGGCGATCCGATTGTACATGATGTCGATGGACTTGAGAATGGTGTCGATGGTCCCCTGAGGGGCCGTCGTGCTTACCCCGCCGGAGATATCGACGGCGATGACCAGATCGGCGCCATAGCGCCGGGCTGTTTCCACGGCCACGGGGGCCACCACCCCGCCATCGACATAGACGGAGCCTCCGAAACGCGGCGGCTGAAAAACCCCGGGGACCGAACAACTGGCCCGGACTGCCATCCCGGCGTTACCCTGACCGAAGACCATCTCCTCTCCCGTCTGGATATTCGTCGCCACCGCATGAAAGGGAATGCGGAACCTTTCGATGGGGGTGTTCCGCACGGCATTGTTGACATATCTCTGCAGTTTCTCGCCTTTCACGAAGCCGTTGTCCGGAATGGTGAGATCGGCGATATCGTCTTTGTCCAGGGACATGGCCAGTCCCTGGAGCTGGTAGGGATTGTATCCATATGCATACAGGGCGCCAACAAAACTCCCGGCGCTGGTGCCCACGACCATGTGAATGGGGATGGTATTCGCCTCCAGGACCTTCAGAACGCCGATATGGGCGAAACCCTTGGCCGCCCCGGCTCCCAGCACTACCGCCACCCGGGCCGGTGCCGTCGGGGTCGGCGAAGCTTTCGGCATACAGCCGGCAACAAGGAGGGTCAGGCACAAAAGGATCGCCGCCGGCCCAGCCGCCGCCCATAACCGCTGCTTATGTCTTTTCACACCCCCCGGATCGATTTCCCCGCTGCGGTTGGCGGGACGGTTCCGCGACTGAGGTGGACTTAAAAAAGGCAGACAGCTCATCTTTATCTCTATTTTCCCTTTCAACTTTAAACATCTCCTGTCATTTCCTGTCCTTACATTATTCCAGCCGCCGTTCTCAATTTTCGGCCATCGAGGTGACCGCCCCCTTTCTCCTCGTCATCCAAATGTTCAACTTGTCGATATAAACGTAGAAAACAGGGGTGATATACATGGTGAGGAACTGGGAGAAGAAGAGACCCCCGACCACGGACACCCCCAGGGGTTGCCGGGACTCCCCGCCGGCCCCGAGTCCCAGGGCAATGGGCAGGGTGCCGAAAAGGGCCGCCATGGTGGTCATCATGATGGGACGGAAACGGACGAGGCAGGCCTCGTGAATTGCCGCTTCCGCGGTCTTTTTCTCGTTCCGCTCCGCGTCCAGGGCGAAATCGATCATCATGATCCCGTTCTTCTTGACCAGACCCACGAGCAGGATAATGCCCACGAAGGCATAGAGGTCCAGTTCCATCCCGAAGATCCGCAGGGCCGCCAGGGCCCCGAAACCCGCCAGGGGCAGCGCGGAAAGGATGGTAATGGGATGGAGATAGCTCTCGTAGAGGATCCCCAGCACCATATAGATGACGGCTATGGTAACGAAAAGCAGAAACCCGAGTTTGGCGAACGACGTCTCGAAGGCCTGTGCCGCGCCCTCGAAACTCCCGGATATGGACGCCGGCAGGTGCTGCTCCGCGAGCTTTCGGATCTGTTCCGTCGCCGGTCCGATGGAATGGCCCGGCAGGAGGTTGAAGGAAATCGTCGCCGCCGGACGCTGCCCCTGGTGGTTCACCGCCAGAGGACCCAGGGTCTTCTGGACCGTCGCCACCGTGTTCAGAGGCACGAGTTGGCCGGTGCGGGATTTGATGAAGAGGAGATCCAGGGTATCCGGATAGGCCATGAACTCCTCCTCCAGTTCGAGGATGACGTCGTACTGGGTGGTGGCGGCGTAGATGGTGCTGACCTTGCCCCCGGCAAAGGCGTAACTCAGGGCGTTTTCTATCTGCTGGGCCGTCAGCCCCAGGGTGGAGGCCTTGTCGCGATCGATGTGGATCGCCATCTTCAGGCTCCGGAAGCTCAAGTCGCTGCTCACGTCCGTCAGTCCCGGCAGGGCCCGGACCCGTTGCTCGAAGTCCTTGCCGTACCGGTAGAGGTTGGCGAGATCCTCGCTCTTCAAGGTATAGTTGTACATGGCATTGGTTTCCTTGCCGCCGATCTCGATGGGCGGTGGATTCATGGGAAAGACGAAGAGACCGGGAATAATGTTAACCTTGGGACGGAGCTCGTTGATGATCTGATCGACGGATCGCCGGCGTTTCTTGCTCTCCACGCACCGGGCGAAGATGAACCCCTTGTTGTTGTTGGGAACGGCGGCGACGGACACGATCCCGTCCACGTCGGGATCGTCGATGATGATCTTGTTCAGGACGTTCTGGTGGGCCGACATATCGGCATAAGAAATCGTGTCGGCGGCCATGGTGAAACAGATGAAAAAATTCCGGTCCTCGCTGGGGATGAAGCCGCCGGGGGAGATCTGATAGAGCCACACCGTTCCAGCCATGATGAAAGCCGTGAAAATCAAGGCCTTTAGGCGGTGCCGCAATACCTGGCAAAGGCTCCGGTCGTAAAAGGCGAGCATGGCGTTGAAGATCCGCTCGGTGGTTTCATAGAGCCGCCCCGGCTTCCTCTCTCCGGGATTCTTCAAGAAAATGGCGGCCATCATGGGGGTGAGGGTCAGGGAGACGAATCCGGAGATGAGAATGGCCGCCGCGATGCTCACGGAAAACTCCCGGAGGAGCCTTCCCACGATGCCGCCCATGAAGAGTACCGGGATGAATACCACAACCAGGGAGATCGTCATGGAAAGGATCGTGAAGCCGATCTCCTTTGAGCCGAGGAGCGAAGCGGTCCGGGCGTCTTCTCCCTGCTCCATGCGGCGGATGATATTCTCCAGCATGACGATGGCGTCATCGACAACGAAACCCACGGACAGAACCAGGGCCATTAGAGACAGGTTGTTGAGGCTGTAGCCGCAAAGGTACATCACCGCAAAGGTGGCGACCAGTGACAGGGGGACGGCGATGCTGGGGATGATCGTGGGCCGGAGGGACCGCAGGAACAGGAAGATGACGATCACTACGAGGCAGATAGTCAAAAGGAGGGTGTATTGAACATCCTTGATGGAGTCCTTGATGAAATCCGTCTGATCAAAGATGAGGCGGACCTCCGTACCCCTGGGAATCTCCTCCCCGAGTTTCGGCATGATCTCCTTGACCTTCGCCGCCACTTCCACAGCGTTGGCTCCAGGCTGTTTCCGGACGGCGAATACGACGGTGCGCTGGGAGATCTCGTCGTTGGCGTACCAAACAGTCACCCGCTTGTTGTCCACGCTGTCCACTCCCCGGCCCACATCACGGATCCGGACGGGATATCCCTTTTCATAGGCCACGATGAGGGGATCATAGGCCGTGGCCGTCTTCAGTTGTCCCTGAGGGTCGAGGGTGTAGGACTGATACGGCCCGTCGAGACTACCACCGGGTATGTTGACATTGGCATTGGCCAGGGCGCCGGCAATCTCGTTTATCCCGATCCCCTTGTTGGCAAGCCGGTGGGGATTGACCTGAACGCGAACGGCATATTTTTTCCCGTATTTAATTACCTCGGAAACACCCTTGATGGTGGAAAGGTTCGGGGCAATGACCGAATCCACATATTCATAGGTCGTCGTATCCTTTATGGTCTCCCCCACCATGGCATAGAACATGATGGGCCATTCCGCGGGATTTACCTTCTGGTATGTAGGGGGAGCCGGCATGGTGGGGAGGATCCCCATAGCCGCGGAGATCATGGAGTTCACATCCTGGGCCGCTGCATCGATGTTTCGGTCCAATGAAAATTGCATGGTGATGGAGGTCGAACCCTGGGTACTCGTGGAGGTCATGGATTCGAGTCCCTGAATGGTGGAGAATTTCTTCTCCAGGGGAGTGGCCACCGTGGCAGCCATGATCTCCGGACTGGCTCCGGGCAGTGCCGCAGATACCTGGATAGTGGGATAATCCATCTGGGGCAGGTCGTTGACAGGAAGGTTACGATAACCGATGATCCCAAAAAACAGGATGCCGATCATCACCAAGCTGGTCATGATGGGACGGCGGATCCAGAGGGCGGAGATGTTCACTTGCCTTCCCCTCCGGCGTTACCCTTGACATTGCCGCTTCCCGGCCCAACACCTAAGCTGTCCTTGATCTCCACTTTACCGTTCGGTCGCACTTTGAGATGTCCGTCCGTCACCACAGTTTCCCCGCCCTGGAGTCCCTTGGCGATCACCGCCTCCTCTCCGGTGCTTCTCTCCATGACCACGGGGGCAACCTCGGCCGTCATATCCGGTTTGATTACGAAGACAAATTGCCCCTGGTCTCCGTTCTGGACGGCGCGAAGAGGCGCGACGACGGCTCCGGATTGGATCGTGAGACGGAGGGATACGTTGACGAACTGACCTGGCCAGAGGGATCGGTCGTTATTGGCGAATTCCGCCTTCAATTTGATCATCCCCGTTGCCTGGTCGATGGCGTTGTCCACAAAGACGAGTTTCCCGTTGGTGATTTCCATGGGAAAGTCCTTACCGGGGATAACCCTTACGGAGACCGTTCCCGCCGCAAGATATTTTCTGATCGCGGCAAGCTGTTTTTCCGGTACGGAGAAACGGATATAGGCGGGACTGATCTGGTTGAGGGTGGTCAGAGAGGTGTCATTGGCCCGAACGATAGAGCCGAGATTGACACCGTAGGCACCGGTCCGCCCGGCAAAAGGTGCTTTGACGGAACAGTAGGATAGATTCAGCCGCGCGTCTTCCACCTCGGCACGGTCGGCCTTAACGTTCGCGTTGTATGCGGCGGCGTCGGTCAGGTACTTGTCCGCCTCCGATTTCGATACCGCCCCTTTGGTCAAAAGAAAGGCATAGCGTTTCGCCTCCTCTTCGTTGAACTGTGATTGGGCGATGCTTTTGGCCAACCGGGCCTCGACCTGATGAAGCTTTTCCCGGAAAGGGGCCGGATCGATTGTGAAGAGCAGTTGTCCCGTCCGGACATCCTCTCCTTCCCGGAAATGGGTCCTGAGAAGCTGCCCGGTCACCCGAGAATAGACATTAATGGATTTATAGGCCTCCACGGTGCCGATGGCGGCAATCTCCAGGGGCATATCCTTCTTGACGACCTTGGCGGCCAGGACGGTGGCGGGAGGGAAAACGGGCGGCGGTGTCTCTTTGCCGCAGCCGCCGGTGATCAGCGACGCCGCAGCCACTAAGGAAAGAAGCAATGATCCGCTGATCAAACACCGTAACCACGATCGCCACGAACCATTCCGGCGCCGCCGGCCGCCATGCCCCGTTGCCAATATGATCTTGTCGAACATAAGATATTTGACCGTCCTTCCCTATCGCCCCCCCATGGCCTTTTCCAGGTTGGCCTTGGAGGTTACGTAATTGTAGTAGGCGTTTACCCGCGTCTGTTTTGCCTGGCTGAAGTTGACCGTGGCGGTGGTAACCTCCACCGAGGTAGCCAGACCCGACTGATAACGGAGATTGACCAATTCCAGATTTTCCGTCGCCTGCCGTACTAACAGTTGGGCGTTGGTTATCGATTCTTCGGCCTTTTTCATATTGAGGAGCGCCGTCTGCACCTCTTGGCGGATCTGTAGTTTGATGGCGGCGATCTTCGCCTCGGTTACCTTGAGATTCGCCAGGGCCTTCTGCACGGACTGCTGGGTGGCAAAACCAGCAAAGAGATTCCAGGTAACCCCCACCCCTACGTTCCAACCCTGGGCCAGAGGGGTCCGGCTGCCGGCAAACTCATAACCGGCGTTGGCGTCCAGAGACGGGAAATAATCCTTCTTGGCCAGGGATACGGATCTTTCCGCCGCCTTCTTTTGCAGCATGAGAGACTGGAGATCCTGGCGGTTTCCATATGCCCGCTCCAGGGCTTCCTGTTCCGCGATCCGCAGTTTGTCGAGGGTATGGAGTTCCCTGATGGTGTAATTGGCCGGACCGTCATATCCCATGGCCTTGTTCAGGGAAACCCAGGCCTTGCTGAGTTCGTTTTCCCCGTCGATGAGCTTTAGCTCGGCACCGCTGAGATATACTTCGGCATTTGTCACATCGTACTTAGGCTTCTTGCCGGCCGTAAAGAACAATTTTGCCTGTTCCAACTGCTTTCGGTATTGCTCCCGTACTTCCACTTCAATATCCCGGGACAGTTTCGCCTTCAGGACATCGTAATAGGCGTTTTTGACGGTATTTACCACCGCGGTGATCCTGTTTTCCATGTCCATCCGGGAAGAATCGACGTTGAGACGGGCCACGGCGACGTTATCCTCCCGCTTCCCGAAGTCGTAGATCTTCTGGGTAAGGGTCAGATTGGTGTCGCCGTATTTATATCCATAGAGATTGTTGATGGGGGGATAGGGGTCGTCGGTCTTCTTGGCCAGGTTATAGCTGTTGAAAACTGATTTGGCATCTAACTGGGGATAGTATCCTGACAGGGCCTTGCCCAGATCCGCTTCATTGGCCCTGGTCATGTACAAATACTGAATTATTTCCGGCTGGTTATGGACGGCAATCTCTATGCAGCGTTCCAGTGTCAACTCCTCGCCGTCCCGGATGAGGGGCATCTCCGCCGCTACGACGGTGCCTGCCCATAGGCCGATCCCGATAGACAAGATGGTGACGAACCGAATCATATCCCACGCCTCGCTTACAAAGCAGTCATGCCTATCATATGGGGCGTTCCCTTGTCAAAGAAATGCAGCTTCAGTCGCCATCCGTAACGTCCCGGCCGTTTGATCAGTTCAGACCCCGGCAGGGAATGGCGTCGGGCAAACGTTCATGATCCGGCAGCGGCGCGGTAATTGAAAAACGCTCGTTCCCGTCCGGAGCAACCGCCGGAAAACCGAGATTTCGTTCGATCACAGCGGCCATTCTCCCGGTGTTCTCCCCTTCGCCATGGATCACGAATACCTGTTTCGTCTTGGGGAAACGGGACAGCCAAGTGAGAATCCGGCAGGCGTCGGCATGGTTGGAAAAGAAGTCGAATCTCTTCACCCGCATCCGTATTTCCGTCTCCACCCCCGGTTGCGGCGCCCCGTTCCCCGGAAGATGGAAAGGGGGAATGGCCACCCGCCGCCTCCCGGTCAGCAGCGCCTCCCCCAGGCTTCCCGGGGCCTGCCAGCCCACGATGGCCAGAAGGTTCCTGGGGTCGCCTCCCATCCTCTTCAGGTGGCGCGGGGCGTTGCCGTGATCGAGCATGCCGCTGGAGGTTACATAGATCGCGGCCTGGCGCTGTTCATGGGTCAGGAGGGCGGCGGCGCCGTTCAGCTTTTGCAATCCGGGAAATTGGAAAGGATCCCGACCGGCGTCGAATTCCCGCTGCGCCTCCGGATGGAGATAATTCCGGTGCCGGCGGTAGGCCTCGGTTATCTTGCCGCCCAGAGAACTGTCAGCATATACCGGGGTGGCGGCGGGGAGCAAACCCCGGCGCTGCCAGCGCCCGATGGTGAACAGGACCTTCTGGGTTCGGTCCATGCTGAAGGCGGGAATCAGGACGCTCCCTCCGGCCGCAAGGGTCTCCCTTATCTCCCGGACAAATAGCTCCTCCTGGCCTTCCGTATCCCGCCGGCTGGTCCCATACGTGGCCTCGACGACAATGAAATCAGCTTCAGTAATCATTTCCGGCTCTTTGAGAAGGGGGATGCCCCCATTCCCCATGTCGCCGGTAAAGACAATCTTACGCATTTTGCACCCGGAACCCGTCCAGACCTCGACCATCGCCGAACCGAGGATATGCCCCGCATCCCGGAGACGGATGGCGATATCCCCGGTAAGCTGGCGCCGGCGGCCATAGGGAATAGATTCATAGTTTCTCAACATCGTCTCTACGTCCCCAGGGCCGTACAGCGGCGCCCCGCCGCCGGACTCATAGGTCAACCCGGCCTTCAGGGTAAGCCCGGCCAGGGTTTTCGTGGCCGCCGTACCGACAACCCGGCCCCGGAAACCCTGCCGGTAAAGTAAAGGTATGCGCCCGGCATGATCAGCGTGGGCATGGGTCAGCAGGACATAGTCGATCGCGGCGGGATCAAAGGGCGGCTTGGTGCTTACCCCGGCCTTACCCCGTTCCATGGAAAGACCGTAGTCAATGAGTATTTTTGATTTTCCCGTCTCCAGAAGGATGGCGCTGCCGCCCACGGTGCGGGCCGCGCCGAGAAACTTCAGGGTAACGTCCTCCGCGGCCCGGGCCGGGAGGACGGAAATCGTCATGAGGAGCAGGAATAACGGTAAAAACCATGCCCGCAACGATCGTGTTGCGGCGCGGCGGTACCGCGACGGCAGGACAATTGATTTCCAAAACATGGCTTATTAAATCACAGCCACCTTCTCAATGCAACCGTCCCTTCACCCACACCATCCGCCCCACGGCATGGGTGTATCGGAATTGGTTTTTCATGTCTTCCTCGTGGGTTAGAATATAAATCCACACGGGGACATCCTTCTTTTTTATTGCATTACGCGGCAAATGCCGTTATATCGTAGCAACTTTCAGATGTCATACTCAGGACAGAGGCGTTGCATTCCTATAGAAAGAGAAGGCTCTTATGGCGGCTATTACCACATCGGTTTTCGAGCTCCTGAAGATCGGCCCCGGTCCGTCGAGTTCCCACACCATGGGTCCCATGAAGGCGGGACGGGATTTTCATCTCCAGATGAAGTCTCTGGACCCCGGGGAACTGGCCGTCGCAAACCGGTTGGAGGTGAATCTCTACGGCTCCCTGTCTGCTACCGGCAAGGGTCACGGCACCGACCGCGCCGTGCTGGCGGGCCTCATGGGCCATGATCCCGAAGACTGCCCTCCGGATATCCTCGATGCCGTCCACCTCGATACCCGCACCCCGCTGACTCTGGAAATCGGGACGCAGCGCCTCACCTTCCGGGCCGCCGACATGGTCTTCAACAACAACGGCGATTTTCCCTTCAGCAACACCATGATCATCCGCCTGCACGGACCCCGGGGCGTCATCATGGAAAAGGAATATTACTCCGTAGGCGGCGGCTTCATCCAGTGGCGGGGATGGGAGGAATCACCCCGAGGTGTGCCCAGGTATCCCTATGAAAACGCTACCCAATTGACGAAACTCCTCAAAAGGCGCCGGCTGGATCTCTCCGAAATCATGATGGCCAACGAACGGGCCATAACCGGTCATTCGGAAAAGGAAATCAACGACGGGCTGGATCTGGTCATCGCCGCCATGGAAGGCGCCGTGCAGCGGGGTCTGACGACCGAGGGCTATCTGCCGGGACCGATCCGCCTTCACCGCAAGGCCCCCCTCTTCTTTCAGCGCGCCCGGGGGATGTCCCAGAACGCGGAGCGTCTCCTTGTTTATCTTTGCGCCTATGCCTTTGCCGCCGCTGAAGAGAACGCCGCCGGGCACCGGGTGGTCACCGCCCCTACCTGCGGCTCCGCCGGGGTGATCCCCGCCCTTATCGTTCTCCTGCGGCGCCACGGGAGGATTCCCTTGGAAAAGGTGCGCCGGGCGCTTCTGGCCTCCGCCGCCGTGGGTTTCATCGCCAAGCACAACGCCAGCATCTCCGGCGCCGAGGTGGGTTGCCAGGGAGAAATCGGCGTCGCCGCCAGCATGGGCGCCGCCCTCGTTTCCCTGGCCAACGACACCGGCGCCCGGATCGCCGAAAACGCCGCCGAAACCGCCCTGGAACACCATCTGGGGATGACCTGCGATCCCGTCCAGGGTTATGTGCAGATCCCCTGCATCGAACGGAACGCCATGGGGGCCGTCAAAGCCTACACATCATATCTCATCGCCCGGGAGGGAGTGCCGGAATGGCATCTCGTCAGCCTGGACAAGGCAATTGCGGCCATGAACATGACGGGACGCGACATGCCCTTCCAGTACCGGGAGACCTCCCTGGGGGGGTTGGCCCGCTGCTGCTGAGTTGGACTAGGCCATTGCAGCCACAAACTTGAGGGGACGCGACATGCCCTTCCAGTGCCGGGAGGCATCGCAGTTAATCCTGGCCCGAGGGCGAGGAAAGGAACAGCAATGGCAAAAAACCTTCCTGCCCCGCGGATCAGCAACGCCCGCCTTATCATTATCGGCGGCCTCATCGGCGCCGCACTACTGTCGATCGGCTTCTTCATTTCCGCCGTTCCCGGCGGGGCCGATCAGCACCAGATCGGGCATAAGGCCCCGCCCTTCCAAGTGAGCTCTGGAGACGACCAGACTTTGACGGCGGAAGATCTAACCGGAAAAATCACGTTGCTTTTTTATGAAAGCCGGGAGGCGGCTGAAAAGAATCGTTCCCTCAAGAATCTCCTCAACGCCTTTTACCGGCAACAAGCGCCGGAGTTGCGGCAAAACATCCGTCGGGTAGCCGTAATCAACTGCACCGCCGCGGTATGGCCGCTGCAAGGGATATGGAAGCGGGAACTCCGGAAAAATTCGCGCCGGGAGGGGTTGACCATATATGGCGACTGGGAAGGACGGATGCTTTCCGCCTACGGCATGAAAGGAGACGATTCAAATCTTTTGATTATCGACAAAAAAGAAGTCATCCGCTTCTTCCGCTCCGGCGCCATCCCTCCGGCCGCAATCAAAGAAATCCAGGAGATCCTGTACGCCATCGGCAGAGAATGAGGCCGCCGCTCTTCTCGTTCCGAACGGCCGGACAGGTTACAGGATTCTAAGGGAAAATGATCGCTATCCCCGGATCACCATCCTTGACCCGGCAGGGAAGTTTCTCCTCGAATTCCTCCTGCGAAGCCAACATCTTCATCTTCCAGGGACCGAGGTGCGCCGTCTCGCGGCCGTTTTCCCTCTTCAGTGCGATCTCGGCGTAAGCGCCGACGCCGTTGCACTGGCAGTAACAGGTCAGATAGGGCCAGACGATCCGGACCCGGAGGCGATAACAATCCTCGCAAAACCCCATCATCGCCGCCAGATCCGGGCAAACCAAAGAAAATTTCTCATCCCCGGCCGGCATCTTCTCCTCCGGTAATCGCGACCGTCAAATCGCTAATCACTTCCTTTGGTTTTTTCAGACGCCGCGCTCATTGGTTTCAATGATTTGTCAGTCGGAATTATCATATTTATCATGGTCTCATCAGCCCGGGCACTCATTGTTTTTGCTACTTGGCAAAACAAGGCGATCATCATTCTTTTCGCTGTTTCATCAAGATATAAGCCCCCACCACAATGAGCGCTACAGGAAGCAGATACTTGCCGAGGGCGTAAACCTGGACGCCGAATATCTCCGTAAGGAGGAAAATGACGCCTACGACAAGGATGATCCAACCGCCCAGATCCTTGACGTGCTGGATCAAGGTGCCCACAGCGATGACGATGAGCAGTACCGGCCAGCTCGCATTGAAGGACCAGATGCCCGTCTTGCCCAGGATGATGAGGACGCCCAGGGTAATGAGAATCAGACCGCCGGTTATGGCGTGCATTGTCCCTTTTCTTTCCATTGTCCATCCCCTCATGCGTCCGGTCGTAAACCTGCTGGTTGCCGGTTTTATTGAAGGATCATTTATTGCCCTTCCCCAGGAAATGGCTGAACATATCGATGGGGATGGGGAACACCGTGGTGGAGTTGTTCTCCGAGGCAATCTGGTTCAGGGTCTGCAGATAGCGCAACTGCAGGGTAATGGGCTCCCGCGCCATAACCGATGCCGCCTCCATGAGCTTTTCCGCCGCCTGAAATTCGCCTTCCGCCGCAATGACCTTGGCCCGCCGTTCCCGTTCCGCCTCGGCCTGTTTTGCCATGGCCCGCTTCATCTCTTCCGGCAGATCGATATGCTTCACCTCCACCAGGGTCACCTTGATTCCCCAAGGATCGGTGCTCCGGTCCAGGATCTCCTGAAGATGGAGGTTGATCTTCTCCCGCTCCGACAGGATCTCGTCCAACTCTACCTGGCCGCAGACGCTCCGGAGGGTGGTCTGGGCAAGCTGTGACGTGGCATAGAGGAAGTTCTCCACCTCCGTTACCGCCGAATTGGCGTCCATAACCCGGAAATAGACCACGGCGTTGACCTTGATAGAAACATTATCCCGGGTGATGACATCCTGGGCGGGGACATCCATGGTGATGATCCGCATATCCACCTTTACCATCTTGTCGATAACCGGGATGAGGATTATCAGACCGGGGCCTTTCATGTCGATGATCCTTCCCAGCCGGAAGATGACGGCCCGTTCGTACTCGTTCATGATCCTGATGGCCGAGGCCAAAAACATGATGATGAGAAAAACGATGATGGTAATCGTGTATGTCATGTTGCTTCCCTCCTTATTTATCTTTCCTTGGTTGCCGCCACCTTTATTTGCAAACCCTCGACCTTGACCACGGTGACCCTCGTCCCATGTTTAAGTGGCTCGTCGCTGTAGGCCGCCCAGTATTCCCCTTTGACCATGACCTTGCCCTCGCCGTCGATGTCGGTTACCGCCTTGCCTGTCGCGCCGATCATCCCTTCCTTGCCCGTAAGCTTTTTCCGGACCTGGGCCTTGACCACCAGATAGATCACCCCGGCAAAGAAGAGGGAAATAATGGTCAAAGTCGGGATCATCACCCCCAGAGACACCCGCAGGGCCGGGTCCGGGGAGTCGAAAAGCATCAGAGAACCCACGGCGAGGGAGATGATTCCCCCGACGGTCAGTATCCCGTGACTGACCACCTTGATCTCGGCTATGAACAGCACGATCCCGAACAGGATGAGCAGGACCGCGGCGTAATTCACCGGCAGGGTCTGCATGGCGAAAAACGCGAGGATCAGGGATATTCCTCCCACCACGCCGGGGAGGATGGCCCCGGGGTGGGAGAATTCGAAGTAGAGTCCCGCCAGCCCGAGCAGAAACAGGATATAGGCGATATTGGGATCGCTCAGGGTGGTAAGGATCCGTTGCCGGTGCCCCATCTTTTTCTCCATCAGGGTCGCTCCCGCCGTCTTCAAGACTCTTTTTTTGTCGCCTACGAGCACCTGCCTTCCCTCCGCCTGGGCAAGGAGATGGCGAATATCCGTGGCGACATAATCGATGACGTTGTTTTTCAGAGCCTCTTCAGCGGTGATGGACTCGCTTTTGCGTACCGCCTTTTCCACCCACTCCTCGTTTTTTCCCCGGATCTTGGCGATACTGCGGACATAGGCGGCGGCGTCATTGGCCACCTTTTCCATCATGGTCTTGTCGCCCGTTCCCCCGCCCAGACCTACGGGGTGGGCGGCGCCGATGTTCGTTCCCGGGGTCATGGCCGCCACGTGGGCCGCCACGGTGATGATAACACCGGCGGAGGCGGCGCGGGCGCCGGAGGGATATACATAGACCAGAACCGGCACCGGGGCGTTGAGGATTCCCTTGGCAATATCCCGCATGGAAAGATCGAGCCCCCCCGGGGTATCGAGGAGAATGATCAGGCCTTCCGCCCCTTCCTTGCCGGCGGAGGCAATATGCTGGAGGATGAATTCCGCCACCGGGGGCGTGATGGGACCGCTTACGGTAATCTGGTGAAAGGTGGGGGTCCGCTCCACGGCCGGGACATCCATACCGGAAACAAGCAGGAGCAGGAGCAGCGTCACCGTCAAACCGGCGCGTAAATAGCGTTTCTGAAACATTTCAACCTCCTTCGCCGTTCCCGGCTTCGAGGAGCCGCATAATCTGCTGGACGTCCTCCCACACCTGGCGCTTCTGGGCGGGATTCCTCAAGAGATAGGCCGGGTGATAGGTCGGCATCAGGGGAATGTCGTGATAGCTATGCCAGCGCCCCCGGAGGGTGGAGACGGGAGCTCCGGTCTTCAGGAGCGTCTGGGCGGCTATGGTCCCCAGGGCGCAGATCGCCCGGGGCCTGATGGCCTCTAATTGCCGGACCAGAAACGGCTCGCAGGCGGCGATCTCCGCGGGGGCGGGATTGCGGTTTCCCGGCGGCCGGCATTTGAGGATATTGCAGATGTAAACCTCCGGACGCTTCATCTTCATGGCCTCGATAATCCTCGTAAGGAGTTGACCCGCCCGGCCGACGAACGGCCTCCCCTGGGCGTCTTCATCGGCCCCGGGAGCCTCGCCGACAAATACCAGCGCCGCCTGGGGGTTCCCCTCTCCGAAGACGATGTTCCTTCTCCCGAGATGAATCCGGCACCGCCGGCAGTCTCCCAATTCCCCGCGCAACTGTTCCAGATCCAGGGGAACAGCCGGTGGCTCCAAGGGGTTCGGAATCCGCTCTGGTTCCGTAGCTCCCATTATCACCGGGCGGGGTGCCCCAGCCGCGGGTTGCGGCGCCATCTCCAAAGGGTCGACCGGTGGCGATGCCGCCGAAAAAAATGCTTCGGACGCGGGGAGCGATGCCTGATCGATCGCCATTACGCCGTCTCCACCCGCACGGAATGAGATTGTATTCCGGCCGGCGGTCGCTTCCGCCTCGATATGGGCCCGCAGCGCCCCGATCAACAGGAGGAGTTCCTCTTTACCTTGAGCCGGCATCTATGAGCCCCTTGACCCGGTCCAGAATCCTGGCCGCGATGTCGAGTTTGTCCATGAGGGGGACTGTTTCGACCCCTCCCTGGAGATCGAGAATCTTGATGATGTTGGTGTCTGATTGGAAACCCGCCCCGGACTGGTGAAGATCGTTGGCCACGATCAGATCCATATTTTTGGCAAAGAGTTTGGCCTTCGCGTTGGCCAGGAGATCTTCGGATTCCATGGCAAACCCCACGACCACGCGTTTTTCTTTTTTCGCGCCGATTTCGGCGATGATATCAGGATTTCTTTCCAGAACGATGGTCAAGGGACCCCGCTTTTTCTTTATCTTATTCCCGGCGCGCGAGGCCGGACGATAATCCGCCACGGCCGCCGCCTTGATGACCACTGTGGCGGCTTCGAGGCGGCTCATGACGGCGTCGCGCATCTCCAAGGCGCTCTCCACGGAAACGAAATCGACCCCATAGGGGACGGGCAAGGCCGTGGGACCGCTGACAAGGATCACCTCCGCCCCGCGTCGCCGGGCCATGTTCGCCAGGGCGTAGCCCATCTTTCCCGATGAGTAGTTGGTAATGAATCGGACGGGATCGAATGGCTCCCGGGTGGGCCCGGCGGTGACGAGAATCTTTTCCCCGGCCAGATCCTTATCCGTCCAGGCCGACTCGATAGCCTCGACAATCGTCTCCAGTTCGGCCAGCCTTCCGATCCCGGCGGTCTTGCACGCCAGTTCGCCGCAGCCCGGCGACACGATATTGACACCCCTTTTCTGCAGAATCCCGATATTTTTCTGTACCGCCGGATGGGTGTACATGTTGTCGTTCATGGCCGGGCAGACGACCACCGGCGCCCGGGCGGCCAGGAGGACCGTGGAAAGCAAATCGTCGGCGATACCCGCCGCCATCTTCCCGATGATATTGGCGGTGGCCGGCGCCACGACGATCACATCCCCGTAGGCCGCCAAAGAGATATGGTTCAGATCGTAATGTTCCTGGGAAAAAAGATCGCTGAAAACAGGATGGCCCGTAAGGGTCTGAAAGGTCAGGGGCGTGATGAATTCCTTGGCATGTTCCGTCATCACCACCATGACGGCAATATCTTTTTTCGCCAGCAATCTTACCAGTTCGGCCGCCTTGTACGCGGCGATACCGCCGGTGACGCCGAGAACCGCCTTTTTTCCTGCCGCCATCTTTTCCGCCCCCTCCCGATTGGCCGCTATTTTACGGCGACTATAGCAATAATGACCGCCAAGATCAAGGTAAGGAATACATCCTTTACGCTTTATCTATGACTTGCAAAAGCCGGAGAAAATAACTATAGATCGGAAAGTGTTTTTCCGCGTTTCCACATCGCCGACAATAAAATAATTCTATTTACAGGAAGGCCATGAAGACCTACAAGATCTATTTTTTCACCGGAGCGGTTATCATCATCAGTGCCCTCGCCTGGTGGTTCTTCGCCACCATCGGTGAATTCGGCGCCCCCCGTATTGAATTGATGCAGGACCTTCGCGGCATCGGCCCGCGCACGGTTTTGGAAATCACCTTTTCCGATACCGGCAGCGGCCTCCGGGAAACTGCCGTTACCCTCACCCAGGATAACCAGCCCCGGGTGCTTTCGAAACTGGAATTCTCCGGTCCCAAGACAAAACGCCACGTCGTTTCGATCCCCATCGATCCCCAGGCGCTCAGGCTCCATGACGGCCCGGCCACCCTGACCTTAACGGCGACGGATCATGCCCTGTGGAAGAATTCCACCGCCGTCAACCGCCTGGTGAATGTCGACGTCATCCCACCGCAGATCTTTTTGCTCACCCCGGTGACGCACATCAATCCCGGCGGCACCGGGATGGTGCTCTTCCGCATCTCCAAGACTGTACCGGTAGCGGGGATCCGGGTAAATGACTTAAACTTCCCGGCCTATCCCGCAACGATCAACAATAAACCCTGCCTGATTGCCTATTTTGCCCTGCCCGTCTCCGCGGCATCCCAGGTAACGGCCATAAAGCTGTACGCCCGCGATGAGGGGGGAAACGAAGCATGGCAGAACCTGCCCCATCTCCTCCTCAAGAAGAAATTCCGGAGCGATCGGATGAACACCTCCGATTCTTTCCTGCAGCAAAAGATGCCCGAATTCGTCGCCCAGAATCCCGCCCTGGCGGGAAAATCCCTTCTTGATGCATTTATCCATGTCAACGGCGTCTTGCGGGGAGAGAATTTTCGGACCATCCAATCCGTATGCGCAAAATCCGTCCCCCGGCAGCTCTGGGAAGGGACATTTCTCCGGATGAAGGACGCGGCCCCCATGGCCCAGTTCGGAGATCACCGCATCTACTATCATGGCGACAAACCCATCGGAGAAAGCACGCACCTGGGAGTGGATCTGGCCTCCACGGCCAACGCCCCCATCGAAGCCGCCAACAGCGGCATAATTTCCTATACCGGTTATTTGGGCATCTACGGCAACATGGTCATGATCGACCACGGGCTGGGGCTCTTCAGCCTGTATGCCCACTTGTCGAGCATCGAAGTGAAAACCGGGCAGGAGGTAAAAAAAGGGGCGGTACTGGGGAGAAGCGGCCTCACCGGTTTGGCCGGCGGTGATCATTTGCATTTTTCCATCCTGGTGGGGGGGCAATTCGTGAATCCTACGGAGTGGTGGGACCCTCACTGGATCCAGGACAACATCACCAAGAAGATGGACGTCTCTTTTTAAACACGGGGCTGCGATCGGTCACGGTGAGTAAATCATCACGACGAGAGCTTCACTGCGGGAAAATGGTTCGCAAGCAGCGAATCAAATGTTTTTCGACCATTTCGGAGTTGAGCTTAACACCCGGTATTGGATAAGATTTATACGTCACCCATTGAGAAGCGAAAAGATTTCTGAGCCGCGGCAAAGCCATTTTTCAAAGGCCTAACGACTTCTTGAAGGAGGATTTTCCTTCTCCTTTTTTGGGTTTGGTCAGCGGGGAAGGGGTTAAGGCTTGGTTTGGTATTGAAGGGGGAGAGGACCGCGAGATTTATGCGAGAGTGCATATAATCTTCATTGTCCGAAGAGCGCCGCTATCTCCCCAGGTCCTTCAGCTTTTCCCGATGTCCCGGTGGTTGGCATGGATATTGTAACCCTTGTCGGAGAAATATGCGGCCAGTTCGTTGGCCATGGCGACGGAACGATGTTTTCCCCCGGTACAGCCGAGGGCGATATGGAGCTGTACCTTGCCTTCCTTTTCATACAGAGGCAATAGAAAAGACATGAGGGCAAATAGCTTTTCAATAAACCGCCGTCCCTCATCGGAGGCCAGGATGTAATCCCGCACCGCCGGATGATGTCCGTCGTGTTTTTTCAAGGAATCCACAAAATACGGATTGGGGAGAAAGCGAACGTCCAGGACGATGTCCGCATCCACGGGGATACCATAGCGGTATCCGAAGGATGTCACGTGAACGATCAGCCGCTTTTCCGACCCGGGTGACAGGAAGATCCTCTGCACGGTGTCTTTCAACTGATGGACGTTGGAGGACGTGCTGTCGATGATCTTATCAGCCATCAGCTTCAGCGGCGCCAGTTTTTGCCGCTCCAGCGCGATGCCCTCCATAATCGACCCCTTCACTGCCAGCGGATGACTACGCCGCGTTTCACTGAACCGATGCAGCAAGGCCTCGTCCCCGGCATCCAGAAACAGGATCTCAATGACATAGCCCTGCTCCCGGAGGCGTTTGAAGATCCGGGGGTATTTTTCCAGGAAGCCCTGTTCCCGCAAATCCATGACCATGGCCACCTTGGAGATCATTTTGGAAGGATCGGACTGGATATTCAAGAATTTCGGCAGCAGGACGATCGGCAGATTATCCACGCAAAAAAAACCGAGATCCTCCAAAGCCCGCAGAGCGGTACTCTTGCCGGAACCAGACATCCCGGTGATCACCACAATCTGCATCTCATCCCTCCTTGCTGCCCTCCCGGCATCGGAGTCGCCGGATGATCCTCGGCACGGTGTTTCGAACGTCGTCATCGACCATAACGGACAAAAAAACGACCCTCAAATCCATGGACTTCCAGATTTCACCTACGGTTATATATTTTTCCGTCGTATTTTCATTTTTTTTGATCAGTTCCACAATAAAATTGATCCGGCACTCCGGAATGGTGTGAAATGACGGAAACATCCGGGTGACGGCGAAGATGCCTTTCGACGGCAACCAGGCAAGTCCGCGTATCCTCTCATGGGCTTTGCCCAGGGGACGGCGGTCGTCGCCAATGCTTAGTTCCACAAGATCGTCGGCCACCCATACGCCTCCCCTGCGGACTATTTCCAGGGCACAGGTCGTCTTCCCGGCACCGCTATCTCCCACCAGCAGAACTCCCCGTCCCATCCATTGGATAAGGCAACCGTGAATATTCTTCATGGTTCTATCCGCTTCCCAGGGTTATTCACTGCTGTAAGGGCAGATCCCGACGAAAGCAAACCGCTTTTTCCGAAGATGGGCAACTACGATACAGACCGATCAGCAGGATTCATCCTTGTTGATGATAACCTGCATGATCTCGTCCCTGGACCGGGCGGCAAGGAGATCGTTGCGAAAAGCACCATCTTTCAGCATTTTAGACAGTTTGGCTAACATTTTCAGGTGCTGACCCGCCGCGTTTTCCGGCGCGAGAAGGAGAAAGAACAGATGGACGGGCCGACCGTCCATGGCATTGAAATCGAGACCTTCCTGGCTGATTCCGAAGGAGATGGTCAATTCATCTATGGTGGCGAGTTTCCCATGGGGGATGGCGATGCCGTCACCGATTCCGGTACTCCCCAGTTTTTCTCTCCCCAAAAGGACATTCACCGTTGCCTCGGCGTCATAACCCGGCCTGCCGGTCAGGATGACGGCGGCCAGTTCCTCCAGGACATCACGTTTGTTCCGGGACGACAATTGCTCGATTATGAAGTCCTTTTTCAGTATTTCCGCAATCTTCATCTGCATCATCTCAAGTTTAGCTGTTGGTCTCGACCAGAACGTAATTGCCGTCGTCCCGCCGATATATGACGGCAACATTTTCCGTCGCGGTATCACGGAAGATGATAAAGAGGTTTTTCGATGCCTCCAGTTCCATAATCGCATCGTCATGGGACATGGGGTTCAAGATTGCCTTACGGGTCTCCACGAATCGGGGCTCATGGATGTCTTCCAGTCCCGCTTCCGGGACACTTTCAAATATGCTCTCCCCGGCCTTGACGCCGGCGCCCTTGTGAATTCGCATCTTTTCGCGATGCTTCTTCAACTGCCGCTCGATTTTCTCCACCGCCTCGTCAATGGCCAGCGCCATCTCTTTTGACTCTTCCCTGGCATTTACAATCATACCGTTGTCCGTGAGATTGATTTCCGCCACATTCCGGAATTTTTCCACCGAGAGCACCACCCTTACATCCACCGGACGATCGAGGTATTTTTTCAGCTTGCCGAGTTTCTCTTCCACATAATTCTTGAACCACTCTTCCCCGTCTGTATTTCTGAAGGTCACAGAGATCTTCATTCTTTCCTCCCGTTGTTTTACTTGTAAAAAGGTTTTGTGCTATATTGGTGTCGCCGGAAAAAGTCAACCCTTTTTTGTTTCAGAAGAACTTCTTGCGCCGCGAAGATGGCAGGATATTCATCATTTCCCTATACTTCGCCACTGTCCGCCGGGCGATTCTGATTCCCGACGCCTTCAGCAGTGCAACGATTTCGTTGTCGCTCAGCGGTTTCTTGGGATTTTCATCACTGATCAGCTTGCGAATTTCTTCCTTGACGCTTTTGGAGGCGATGTTTTCCCCGTTGCCCCTGGACAGCCCACTGCTGAAGAAATATTTCAGCTCAAAAAGACCGGCGGGTGTCTGCATATATTTATTCGTCACCACCCTGCTGATCGTCGATTCGTGCATCTCCACATCCATGGCGATGTCCCTGAGAACAAGTGGTTTGAGATAATTGATCCCCTTTTCGAAAAAATTTCGCTGATGGTTGACGATGCTTTCCGCCACCTTGTAAATTGTTTTTTGACGTTGCTGGATGCTCTTGATCAACCAGGTCGCCGACTGGACCCGTTCCTTGATATACCGCTTTCCGGTATCGGCATCCCGGCCGCCGTCCATTCCCGCCATGATCTCCCGGTAGAAGTTGCTTATCCGCAACCGCGGCATGCCGTCATCGTTCAGGACGATCTTATAGTCATCCGCCGACTTATATACATAGACATCGGGGATGACGGTCTGCGCCTTTTCCTCCTGAAAGACGCTTCCCGGCTTCGGGTCCATATTGCTGATGACCATGACGGCCTGCACCACTTCATCGATCTCGATCTTGAGTTTCTTGGCGATCTGGGGATAGTTTTTCATTTCCAGATCCTTGAGGTGATCCCGAATGATGGTTTCCACCAGGGGGTTGACCTCCCCCAGCAGGCGGGCCTGAATCAGAAGGCATTCCGTAAGATCCCGGGCGGCAATACCCGGAGGATCGAAGGCCTGTACCATGGTGAGAACCCGGGCCACAAATTCGGCGGCTACTTGTTCCTGAACGGCTACCTCCTCGATACTCGCCTGGAGATAGCCGTTTTGATCGAGGTTGCCGATTATCTGCTCCCCCACCCTCATCTCAGTTTCCGTGAGCGGCGAGAGCTTCAGTTGCCACATGAGATGATCGGTAAGGGACGGCGTTTTGGTCAAGATGTTATCCCAGGAAGCCCCCTCGTCATCGGCCCTCTGGTAGGTGACACCCATGGGACCGTAATCTTCCAGATAATTGTTCCAGTCGAAGTCTTCCCGCCCGTCACCCTCCCCTGTGATCTCGACGGTGTGATCCACCGGCTTGATCTCATCTGCCTCCAGGCTCCGCAGGGAATCCGTTTCCGCCGGGGCTTCCTCAATCATATCCTCACTAATGGAGACATCCTCCAGAAGCGGGTTCTCCTCCATCTCCTGATTGATCATGTCCACCATCTCCAACCGCGACAACTGCAGGAGTTTTATCGCTTGTTGCAGTTGCGGGGTCATGATCAACTGCTGGGAGAGTTTCAGATTCTGTTTGAGTTCAAAAGCCATGCAAATGTTTCCTTAGAGGCAGAAGTCTTCTCCGAAATAGATCTTTTTCGCCGTTTCGCAGGAGGCAATCGTGTCGGGATCCCCTTCCACCAAGATGCTTCCTTCGTTGACGATATAGGCGCGATCACAAACCGAAAGGGTTTCACGGACATTATGATCCGAAATGACCACACCGATCCCCTTTGCCTTTAGTTTATATATGATCTTTTGTATATCTGCAACCGCAAGGGGATCGATACCGGCGAAAGGTTCGTCCAAAAGGATGAATTTTGGTGAAGTTACCAGGGCCCGGGTAATCTCCACCCGCCGTCGTTCACCCCCCGAAAGTGAATAGGCGGGATTTTCCGCCAGGGCCTTCAGGTCCAGTTCCCCAAGGAGAGACTCCATGCGCTCGCGGCGTTGCCGGTGATCCATGTCCAGGGTTTCCAGGATCGCCATGATATTCTCCTCTACCGTGAGCTTTCGGAAAATCGACGGTTCCTGGGGAAGATAATTCAAGCCTTTTTTTGCCCGGAGATACATGGGGCTTCCGCTTATGTCTTCCCCATCAAGAAAGATGTTGCCGCCATCAGGGCGGATCAATCCAACGATCATATAAAAGGTTGTGGTCTTGCCGGCGCCGTTGGGACCGAGGAGTCCTACCACCTCTCCCGCCTCGATGGCGAGGTCGATGTTGTTCACCACGCGCCGCCCTCCATATACCTTGACCAGTCCCTTAGCCGCCAGCATGCCCACCTTCCGATGCCGCCCTCCTATTTCTTTTTCTTGCCGTTCTCACCGGGATAGATGGTTGCCGTCACCCTTTTGCCGGCGGTGCCTTCCACAAGTCCCCTGTTTTCATTGAGGAGGACCGTAATCCGTTCTCCCCGGACGACGCTGTCCCCTTCCCGCATCAATGCGTTGCCGCTCACCACGATCTTCTGATCGTCTTGATAATATACGGCATCTTCCCCAGTAACCACCCTGTTAAGCTCGGTGACGCGCACCTTTCCCCTGGCTTCAATCCGATCGAGATCCCCGCCCTGACCGAGGGCCGCACCCGGCTCCGCTTTCCCTTCGTCCGCCCCTTTCTTGTAATAAACAAGGAGCTTTTCGGCGCGGATCACCTTGCGGCCCTGAACGGCCACGGCGTTACCGGCAAAAACAACCAGGCGTTGTTCGTTGAAGGCCTCCAGGCGATCTGAGGTAATCTGAATCGGCTCTCTGGGAAGCTTTCTATCGAGGGGCTGCCCCGCCACATCCGGGACCGGAAGCAGAAGCCCGACAACAGCGGCGAAGAATCCCAGCCGGAGCAACATGCATCTAATATCCTTCTTCATTTTACTATCTTCCTGTCTTCATGGTGGCTTTTATTTGCGACAACAATTCGATGTGACGGGTCTTTGTGTAGAGTTTCATGCCCTTTCCACCCAATATTATCTTTTCGTTTTCGAGCATTACCGGCGAATCCGTATGCAATAGTTTGTCCTTTTCCGTGTAATGGAGTTTATCCGTCGTAATGCGATCCCCCTCATCGGAAATGATCACTACATCCCCCTTGACCTCCATATCCTTAGTGGCCGTCCAGTAGCGTCCCTCCTTCCCGGTGAGCCGGTATGTCCGCCCGTCGGTCATGATCATCACGACCGCCACCTGATCGAAGACGGCCAAGTTGTCCTGGCGTCCATAGGTGACCGTCTTGGCCCTTATTTCCCATTTGGCACCGTCAGCGGAAACATCGGTGTAGAGAACGTCCCGCACCTGCATATCCACGTGATCGGGCAGGATCTTCAGGGCCTTATCGGCGTCCTTCCTGCCCTGTTCCCAGAAGTAAAACAAGATGGCGGCGGCAATCAATATCAATACTGCCGTTATCGCCGGCAGAAATTTTTTCATTTCAGGAGAAATATCTGGCCAGGAGGCCTTCCCATTTCCCCTGGCCCTGGAGGATCAGATCACACACCTCCCGGACCGCACCCCGTCCTCCCCGCCGGCTGGTCACATAGTGGGCGGCCTGTTTTGCCTCGACCACGGCGTCGTTGACGGCTACGGCGAAACCGACCCTTTTCAGCAGCGGGATATCGACGATGTCGTCACCCACATAGGCCACCTCCGCCGGGGCAAGGCCCTTCCTGTTCAGGATTTCCTCGTATACCTCCACCTTGTTCCAGATCAGTTGATAATATTCACGCACCCCCAGATCTTTCGCCCGGTGCTCGACCACCTGGGACTTCCGGCCCGTGATCCATACGACCTCCAGACCGTACCGCATGAGGACTTTTAAGCCGTGTCCGTCCTTGACGTCGAAGAATTTCGACTCTCCGCCATGATCGTCCATAACAATGCGTCCGTCGGTAAGGACCCCGTCCACATCGAGGATGAGGAGGCGGAGGGGTATTATTCTCTCTCTAAGTTCCGGGGTGATTTCCATGTTCATTCCTTGATGCCGATTTTCACCAGGCGGTCTATATCCACGAGGGCGGCCAGCAATTCCTCGAACTCCGCCAGGCGTAATGAATTGGGGCCATCACAACGGGCCGCTTCCGGCTCCGGATGAACCTCGAAGAATATTCCATCCACGCCGGCGGCCACGGCGGCCCGGGCCAAAAAAGGAATCATTTCCCGCTGTCCTCCGGAGGAGGTCCCCATTCCTCCCGGCAACTGGACGCTGTGGGTGGCATCGAAGATCACGGGATAGCCGAAATTCCTCAAGATGGGCAGCGATCTCATATCGGCCACCAGGTTGTTGTAACCAAAGGAAGTGCCGCGTTCCGTGATCAACAAATTTTCGTTTCCCGCGGCTTCCGCCTTTTCGATGACGTTCTTCATATCCCAGGGAGCCAGAAATTGCCCCTTTTTGATATTGAGCGCCCGGGACTTCCGCGCCGCCGCCATGACGAAGTCCGTCTGGCGGCATAAGAAAGCGGGGATCTGAACCACATCAAGGACGGCCGCGGCGGCGTCGATCTCCTCGAAGCGATGGACATCGGAAAGGACGGGAAGGCCATAATCCGCCCTTATTCCCGCCAGGATCTCCAGGCCCCGCGCCGATCCCGGCCCTCGATAGCCTTGCAGCGAAGTGCGGTTTGCCTTATCATAAGAGGCCTTAAAAATGAAGGGGATGTTCAGCCGACCAGTGAGTTTTTTCAGGAAGGCCGCGATCCGCCTGGTCATCCGCTCATCCTCGATCACACACGGACCGGCGATGAGCGCCAGCGGTCGACCGGCGCCGATGGCTATTTTGTCTATCCCGACGGTTTTCGTCTCCGCCCGCCGCTTCCCCCCGTTTTCCGTTTTCATTCCTCCACCCGATGTTTTTCCTGGATGATCTTGATCTTCAGCGCCGGGATCCTTCTTGCCGCCCGCTGGTTTTCAGGATTGAGCTGATTGGCGGTTTGATAGGCCTTCAACGCCTCCGGATAAAGAGCCTTCTTTTCATAGGCCTCCCCAAGACCGGCATAAACGGCATCATCCTCCCGGTCATACTTCAACGCCTGCCGGTACATCTCGATAGCCCGGTCCGCGTCCCCTTTGGCGCCATAGGCCCGGCCCAGGCCGGCATAGACCCGCCCTTTCTTCTTGGTGACCGTCAAGAGCTTTCTTGCCGTCTTGATCGCCTCGTCATAGCGTTTCTCCCGCATATAAGCCTCCATGAGAATATTCAGCACATTCTCCGTAGGCTGGGCGGCGGCAAATTTCTCATAGTTGGCGATCGATTCCTTCCGTTTGCCGATTTTGGCATAGGTAAAACCGAGGTTATAGTAAAGCTGGGCATTCCGCAACCCGGCTTTGAGTGCCCGCTCGTAATTATCCGCCGATGATTTGTAAACCTTCAGTTCACCGTAGGCAAAGCCGAGATTGGCATGCAAAGAGGCCTTGTTTTTTACCTTCGGCAAGGCCTTTTCGTAGAGTCTGATCGCCTGGTCGTAATTCTTGTTTTTCATCTCCATATCCGCCAGCCGGACCAGGGCGTCGGCGTCGTCGGGTCGGAGCTCCAGGGCCTTGCGGTAATGTTTTGCGGCTTCCGTCGCCTTTCCTGATTTTTCCAGGGCGGCGGCAAGATTGTATTGGATGACCGGATCCTTCGGATTCAAACTCAACGCCTTCCGGTAATTTTCCATTTCCTTGCCGGGTTGTTTCTTGTTTCCGTAAGCCAGGCCAAGATTTGCATAGGCGGTGGCATTGCGGGGCTGTCTTTTGATCAGTTCATTGTACCACTTGATGGCCTCGTCGTTGTTTCCCGCCTTGAGACTGGCATTGGCCAGGGCGGTGACGATTTCGTCCGCGGTCGGATTTTTGCTCAGAGCACTCTGATAGGAACCGATGGCTTCCTTCATGCGGTTGCCGGCCTCGTATGCCTTTCCCAAGAGAAAATGGACTTTGCCGTCTTCCGAGTTGAGGCGCAGCGACTGCTGATATGATGATGCCGCTTTGGACCACGCACCCATGGCCGCATAGGTGTTTCCCAGACTGGTGAATACCGAGGCATCGTTGGGCTGCACCACCGACAGGCGTTCGAAGGCCCTGATCGCCTGTTCGTAGTTTTTTTGGCTTTGATGGCAACGTGCCAGTTCCTTGAGGGCGCCGCCATCCTGGGGATTGATCTTCAATAAGCGCTCGTATTCGTCGCCCGCCGCCTTGAACATGCCCTGGCGGTAATAAATTCCCGCCAGAACCTTCCTGATCCCCACGTCGTCGGGATTTGCCGCAATCACCTTTTTCAGGGACTCGATCTGTTGCCGTTCGCTTGCCGATCCCTGGGCGTGTCTCAGCCAGTCCTGGGGAAGCAGGACGATCTTTAAAGGAATCGTGCCGATTTCCCGATCCCGGTATCGGACATGGATTCGATAATCGCCGCCGGCGTGCCTTTCCCCGCCGGCACCCCCCTGTTTCATCAGCCGGTCCACAAATTCGACTCCCTTCATGAGGACCTGGAAATCGTTGCGCCGTCCGGTTCCGTCAATATCGACGGTTATGCCTTTCCCCCGGAGATCGTCGCTGGCGATCCCGGTGATGATGAACTCGTCTTTGTAGGTCACTTCGAACTGGTCCCGGGGCGTGATCCGGTAAACCTTGCCGTTCTTTTCTATATCCAGATAGTATAATTGCGGCTGCTTGCCCAAAACCGTGAAGCCGACAAAATTTGTTACCCGCTGCCAACCGGACGATGAGGGCGGCATGTTTTTCGGAAAGACGGCCGCCAATCCCCATAATACTCCGGCCAGGATTGCAACCGCCCCAAGCCCCGCCGCCACCGTGAAGATTAACTTTCTATACTGCCTATGCTGACTGTTGCGCTCCGGCTTTCTTTTGCGGATCAAATCGGTTTCCATGGTTACTCAACCGCGGGGATGAAATCGTTTGTGGACGCTTTTCAGTCGATCTCGGGTTATGTGCGTGTAGATCTGGGTGGTGGCGATGTCGGCATGACCGAGCATAACCTGCACCGCCCTCAGATCCGCTCCCCCCTCCAACAGATGGGTGGCATAAGTATGGCGAAAGGTGTGGGGATGCACCTTTTCTTCCATGCCGACGTTCCGGGCATATTTCTTCACCAGCTTCCATAGTCCCTGCCGGGTAAATTTGCCCCCCGATCTATTGACAAACAGACTGTTGCTCATCCGTCCCTTCAGGAGTGCGCCGCGAGCCTCTTCCACATAACGCCGCAGGAGATCGTAAGCCGTCCGGCTAATAGGCGCCACCCGTTCCTTCCTTCCCTTTCCCATGACCACCACAAAGCCCGCCTGCCAATCGATGCCGTGGAGCGTCAACTCAATAAGTTCCGTAACCCGCAATCCAGTTGCATAGAGCATCACCAGAATCGCCGTATCTCTCATCGCCGCTGGGCTGTTCATCCCCGGTTGAGCCAGGAGGCGATCGACATCCTCGATGCTGAGCACGTCGGGGAGAAGCATCCATGTCTTGCCCGTGGACATACGGTCCACGGGGCTGGCCGCCGTTTTCCTCTCCCTGGACAGGAAGCGGTAAAAACCGCGGATGGACGCAAGGGATCGGTTCACGGAATTCGCGGACAGATCAAGACCCCGGAGATGGGCAACGAAAGCCAGGACATCTTCCGGTGCGACCGTTCCGATGTCTTCCCTTCCCCGTTCCGTCATGAACCCGATAAAACGTCGCAGATCGCGTCGGTAGGCATCCAGCGTATGTGGGGAGGCGCCTCTTTCCACCGCCAGGTAGTCGAGATATGTCGCCAGGTAATCATTCACGTCTTTTTTGTAGCTCAAATCGGATAAGGACGCAAAGCTTTTTTCCTTCCATTACCGACGGCGGGCGGACAAATGGACCGGCGGTGGCCTCCCGCTGCCGGCGATTTCCTACCAGCCGCATTCCCGGTCCTCGCAATCTCAGCCAAAGGAAAGAGCCAAGCTTGATGATCGGTCGGATGAACTATTTTTTATAGCCGGAGTCGCCCGACCTGTGCTATGTTTACCCCGCCGGGTCCAAATACATCGGGAAAGGGCCGCCCGCGTCAAAATTCCCCCTGCCGGGGAGGCAACAGCATAAATATGAACTGCCGCGCAGCAAGCTGAGGGGCACCTAAAACCCGGGAAGAACGAAGCAAGCTTCGGGGAATATAAACCTGAGAGATTCAAGTAATAATCTGGGAGGATGATAAAGGGAGGATAAAATGATCGTCTCAAGCAGGGGAAGGCTCCATGAGTCCATCTATGCCATCGGCGCCGCCGAATTGCCGGGTTACCTTGTCACCGGCGACATGCCCATACTCTTCGACGCCGGAATGACCTTTATGGGGCCCCTCTACCTCGCCGAGTTAAAGGAGATCCTCTCCGAAAGCAACCGCCTGCGCTTCCACTTTCTCACCCATTCCCACTTCGACCATGCCGGCGCCTCTCCCTATCTGAAGCGGCTTATCCCCGAACTGAGGATCGGCGCCGCTCCGGCGGCGGCGGAAACATTCCGCAAACCCAGTGCCGTGGAGCTGATCCGCGATCTCAGTTCCCCCTGGGAAGAAAGATACAAATTCCTGACCGGGGATGAGGATATCGCCTTTTCCGGCCTGGAAATCGATCTGATTCTTGAAGACGGCATGGAGTTGGAACTGGGGCCGGGGCTGACCTGCAGGGTTATCGCCACCCCCGGACACACCCGTGATTCCCTGTCTTTTTACCTCCCCGAGCTGAAGGCCCTGATAACGGGCGAGGCGGTCGGCGTTTTCGACCGCAATTTAAAAATTCATCCCGAATTCACTTCAAGCTATTGTGATTACTCGAATTCATTGGATATTTTGTCTTCCCTGACAATCGAAATACTGATGATGAGCCATTTTTTCACGCTCACCGGCGTCGATGCCCGGGAATATGTACAAAAATCCTTGGCGGCAACCCGGGAATTCAAAGCAAGGATTGAACGCTACCTTGCCGATTGTCATGGAAATCGCCATGAGGTGGCAGAAAGGATCTTCCAGGAGGATTTTACCGCCACCGGGGCCATTCTCCAGGATGCCCGCCCCTACCGCATCAATCTGGAGGCTAAAATCCGGGCCATAGCCGAAGGGAGATAATCTGTCCTGCCGCTATTCACCCAGGACCTGGAACATTGCCGATCCTCCCTTCTTACGACGGGTTCAGCGATTTATACCTGTCACGGCTTTGGGCAAGGCACGCTCATCATGAGGCACTATGAGTGCTTATGCTTAAGCCGCCGTGACCAGGAATCGATCGTTTTCTTTGCATCCGGACCGTAAAAGAAGCCGTCAAGCTTGACAGCGGTTATCCCTCCGGAGATCGCCGCTGCGGGCTGCGATCTCCGGGTCAAGATACAGCGGCACGGCCACCCGGCGTCGATTCCGTTTCCGCTCCACCTCCCAATGATCTCTGCCGGTGAAGGATATTAAGGTTTGCTGGATCCCTTCGCATCATCGGGACGATACGGGGTGGCGATACCCCACCAGCCGCGGGTCATCGATTTGTTAACATCGTTTTGATCCACATCCCGATAACCAACCCAACTGAACCACAGATGATTCATGTCCTTGTAAATGGAGCCGTGCTTCCCCAGTTCGGATTCCTTGATCGCCGCGGCGCAGCCGGAAATCATAAGTATCATGACAATTGCCAACATTTTCTTCATCACTTGTCCTCCTTTGATGGTTTTTATCGTTTATTTCAAACGGTGGGCCATATTTCGACTCAACGTTTCTTGAAAAAACCGATCAGAAATTCACTGTCCACCGGAGAAAGATCGAATTTGAAAACTGCCTGCTCCACCAGCTTCCCAACCGATTGATCCGGTTTTTCTTCCAGTGCCTGGGAAATCCACTTGATCGCTCTTTGTACGTCATCGCTGTCCGGCATGATCGTAGCCATAAAACTATACCTCCTTCTTAATTGATTGATAACTTATCTCGTTGCTGCTGGCCGATGACCTCGTAAACGGCCAGATGGCCGATAAGCGATGGATCATCGACGATTTCAATACTCTTCACTTCCACCACGGAACCGATTGCCGATTTCAGGGTCTTTTCCGTTATCAGAATCGAGTTCGGTCTCCGCTTGGTAAGCCCCTGGAGACGGAAGACGATATTCACGGAATCCCCGATCACCGAGTAGTCCATCTTTTTTTCGAAGCCGATATTGCCCACCACCGCCTCGCCGGTATGGACGCTGATCCCCATGGTCAGGGGCATGTTGATCAACTCCATCGCCCGGCGATTGATATCTTCCATGGATTGCTGCATCTCCATGGCGGCGGCGATGGCGTTGTCGGCATCCTGGGGATAGGAAACGGGGGCACCGAAAACGGCCAAGAAACCATCGCCAAGATATTTATCGACGATTCCCCGGTGTTTGAATATTATCTCTCCCATGACATGGAAAAACAGATTGAGCATCGCCACCGTTTTTCGCGGTCCGATTTTCATAGACAGACGGGAAAAATCGCGCAAATCGATATTGAGCATCGTCAGCATGCGCAACTCCTCGGTAACCTGTTGATCTATCTGGACATTGTGCACGATCCGGTCCACCACTTCCTTGGGTACGAACTTCTGGAACATCCCCCGGATGCACCGTTCCTGCTCCGCCATGGCGAGGGTCTCCCGATACAAACTGGCATTTTCCAAGGCGATGCTCACCGAGGTTCCTATGGACTGGAGGAGTTGCATGTCTCCGGCGTTGAATTCTCCCCGTCTTTTGTTGAGTACCTCAATCACACCCAGGACCCTCCCCTTGGACACGAGGGGCACACACAGGACTGACCTCGTCACAAAACCGGCCTTTTCGTCCAGCAGGGGATAGAAATATTGGGAATTCTTCACATCATTGACGATTACCGCCTCTCCCCGGGTCGCCGCATAACCGGCAATGCCTTTTCCGAGCATCAGCTTGTGATTCTTCAATTCCGTCAGATTTACCTCTTTATTGGTATTGAATGATTCCTTGAAGACGAGTTGATTGTCCTCCCGCAACAGCAACGAACCAGCCTCGACGTTGATCATCGCCTGGATCATCTGCATGGTGTGCTTGATAACTTCATCCATGTCAAAGGTCGAGGCAGCGAGGAGGCTCCCGATCTGCTTGAGAAAATCCACCTCCCGATCCCTCTTTTCGACCCGGGAGGTCAGGCGCCCCCGATCTATGGCGAGCGATATAAGGCTGGCCACCAGATCCACATGACCCTTCTTTTCCTTGAAGAAGAAGGCCTGCTGGGAACCCAGAGCCAGGACTCCCACCGGTTCACCCTGGCTCTGCAAAGGCGCGAGGCATAGCGATTTGAGCTGATGCTTCTCATGAAGATCCCGCTCGACGTCACTGGTCCCCAATTCCGCCGGATTGTTGAGGATCAGGGCACTCCCCTGCTGCATGGCCTTTTCCAAGATGGTGCCCCGGTATGGATAAATCTTGTTTCTGACCAAATCAGTCGGAATATAGGCCAGATAATCGAAGATCTTCACCGTGGCGTTTTCATCCTTCCTCACCAACATGATGACGGCCAGATCGTAAGTAACGGCATCCCGCATCTGATACAGGTAGGCATGGACAAGGTCAAGATCCATACTTTTGGCGCCGATCATCTTGAATCCCATATCCATGACCTTGACCAGATGGCGCTGTGCCTCGTTCTCTTTCATCAGGGCCAGATTGTCATAGGTAAACGCCGCATTGCTCAACAGGGGCGTGAGGATGTCGGCGTCTTCCTGGGTGAAGCAGCTATCCGAGACGCGTCTTGACAACGTCATGACCCCGATGACTTCGTGAATCCCCTTCAGAGGCATGCAGAGGAAGGATTTCGTCCCGTATTGCTCCCGGTTTTTGCGACCAAAGCGGCTGTCGGTCTCGATATCGTTCACCAGCAGCGGCGATTTGTTGATGACGGCAAATTTGGCGACACTCGCCGTAAAATCAATTCGATCTCCCTTTTTTATTATACCGCCCAAGCCAATGCTGGCCTGGACAAGGAAGGCCTCTCGATCGGTATTTTCGAGGAGCAATACCGAGCCTACATCGGCATTGACGATTTTAAGGGCCCGCTCCAAGGTTATATAGAAGAGATCTTCCGTGTCGAAGGTAACATAACAGAGATCGGATAGCTCCTTGAGGGTCGTTATCTGCGCGGATTTTTGACTCAAATCGGCAAAGGTCGTCCGCAGATCTTTTTCCAGACTCTGGAAGGAGGTCACGATCTCTTCCAGCTCATTGACTTCCTCGTTTCGGACGGCCTTTCCGGATTCGGCCATGGAGGCCGCCATCTTTTTGGAGACGGAGACAATCGTATCGAAAATCCGGCGCACGAGGGAGTAGCCGAAGAGATAAAAGAACAACAGGCTGATGAAGAAAATTGGGATATATTCATCATGAAGGATGTTGTACTTGAAGGCGAAAAAGAAAAATCCCAGGAGGGGAAAGAGAAAAAACAGACTGAAGATTATTGTTAGTCGGTAGTAAAGACTTCTGCTTTCGAGAGATGATTTGGCAAGCAGTCTTTTTATGTTCATCTTTTTCCTTCAGGATATCCAAATGAGATCTGCTTTCCTATTTACCTGAATGCGTTTTGTTTTACAAGTTCATTCATTACTTGACTTTGATGCGCACAAAGTCCTTGCTTTCCAAAACGGCTTGTTGTAATAAGTGCGAACTTTTTTATAATCATTGCCGGAACTCCTTGTTCAGGCCCGGAGCCTGGACTTTAGAGCCGAGAGGAGGAAAGATGACAAGAAGATACGAAACCATCTTCATCACCCCCGCTGACATTCCTGATGAGGAACTGCAGGCCTTGATAGATAGGTACGCCGCGATCATTACCGTTCGCAAAGGCCTCCTAATCAAGGTGGAGAAATGGGGCAAGCGTAAGCTGGCCTATGAAATCAAAAAGCAGCTCCGTGGTTTTTACGTGCTGCTGGATTTCGGCGGTCAGACGGACATCGTCAATGAACTGGAAAGAAATTTCAAGATTGACGACAAGGTTCTCAAATACATGACCGTGAAGAAAGACGAGATTGTCGATCTCCAGGCCCTGGAAGGAGAATTGAACGCCGCCGCCGCCCCGGAAGCCAAACCACTGGAAAGCGCTGCCCCGGCCACATCTGAGGAAAGAGACGCCGCCGGAAATGATTCCACGGCAGCAGCAACGCCAACTTCATCAGGAGAATAAGTGGAGAAGAGGAAATGACACCTGTAAGAAGCCCAAGGCCGCAACGGCCGCAAAAGAAGTTTTTTCACCGGCGTAAATTCTGCCGGTTCTGTACGGATTCCAATCTGAAGATAGACTACAAGGATCCCCACACGTTGCGGGACTTCGTCACCGAACGGGGAAAGATCATGCCGAGAAGGATAACGGGGAATTGCTCCAAACACCAGCGTGCCTTGACTCTGGCGGTAAAGCGGGCCCGGATGATCGCCCTGCTTCCCTTCGCCGTATCCGAAAGCTGACAGACACCAGTTTCAGCTGTCGTCTGACATATTCACACCACTCGGACGTCCAGGCCGGAATGGAGATGGTGAAACGGACATGGCCGGGGAGGAAGGAAGAAACAGCCTCATGATCCGGGGGATCTTCCGAGGTACTTTGATAACCTCGCTCTTCTTTCTGACCGTGGCGCTGGTTCCGTTTCTCAGTTCCATGCTGCTGATTTTCCTTCCGCTCCCGGTGTGTTTCTACTCTATCAGGCTTGGCCGTATCGGTGGTCTGGCCGTATTGATCTCTTCCCTGCTTATCCTCGGCGCGGTGCAACAAACCGTAGCTTCGCAGTTATCCATAACTGCGTTTATCATCCTGGGAGGTCTGGGGATGATCATCTCGGAAATCTTGAGGAGGAACCTCACCGTGGGGTGGACGGTTTGCCTGGCGGCTGCCACCGGGGCTCTCATCATGGGGATGATGATCCTCGCAAGCAGCATGATGCACGGAAAGAATCCTGGGGATCACATCTATCATTATTTGCTGGCCATGGTGGCGGAAAACATCAAATTGTATGGCGAGTTCGATCTGCCCGCCGAGCAGGTTCAGTTTCTGAAAGACAACTCCACCCGGATTGCCAGGGTTCTTACTTATACGTTTCCGGCCCTGTCACTTATCGGCGTCTCCTTCATCGTCCTGATCAACCTCCTCGTATCCCGAGCCGTATTCAGGCTCCGAGCGCTCCCCTTCCCGGACTTCGGCAACCTGACCTGCTGGAAGGCCCCGGAGCAGCTGGTCTGGATATTCATCCTGTCCGGGATCGGGGTTCTGATCCCCCTGGCGGAGATCAAATTCCTGGCCCTGAATATCCTCGCCATCTGCCTGTTTGTCTATTTCCTTCAGGGTCTGGCGATCGGTGAATTTTTCTTCCACAAAAAAAAGATGCCCATTTTCCTGCGCTTCCTTTTCTATTTTCTTATTATGATTCAACAGTATCTCATGCTGTTAATCGCCGCCGCTGGTCTTTTCGACCTGTGGCTCGATTTTCGCAAACTCTCCACCCCGGCGCCAAAAGTCAACCAAAACTCTTAGCAAATATTTTTAGGAGGATAAAATGAAAGTCATATTGAAAGAAAACCTGGAAGACCTGGGAAAGATCGGTGATATCGTGAACGTTTCCGACGGTTTTGCCAGAAATTACTTGATTCCGAAGGGTTTAGCCGCCGAAGCGACCAGTAAATCCATTCAGTCCCTCGAACACGAGCGTAAACGAATACTCCAAAAAGCGGAAAAGCAGAAGCAACAAGCTGCCGCCATGATGGAAAAGCTTGCCGGGTTAACCTGTGTCATTGCCAGGCGCGTGGGGGAACAGGATAAGCTCTTCGGTTCCGTGAACAACAAGGACATCGAAAAGGCCTTGAAAGAAATGGGCCTGGAAATCGACCGTAAAACCATCGTCATGTCCGAACCTATCAAGACCATGGGGGAATTCCCGGTGAAAATCAAACTTCCCGCGGGTTTGGCGGCGGAAATCAACATTCAGGTCGTAAAGGAAGGATAAAAACCTTGCCGGGCGCCAGAGAGACAGATTTCTCGCTCCATCGCATCCCTCCCCAGAACCTGGAGGCGGAACAATCCGTTCTGGGAGGGATACTCCTTGACAACCAGGGATTGAACCCCGTTCTCGAGGTCATTACCAGCCGTGATTTTTACAGCGAGGCCCACCGCCGGATCTTTGAAGCGATGATCAATCTATCCGACCGCGGCGAACCGGTGGACCTCATTACCTTGAGCAGCATCCTCAAGGACCGGACACAACTCGACAAGGCAGGCGGGGCGGCCTATCTCGCCGGTCTGGTGGACAATGTGCCGTCGGCGGCCAATATCGCCCACTACGCTAAGATAGTCAAAGAAAAAGCTATCTTGCGCGGCCTGATCAATACCGCCACAGAGATCCTCGGCAAGACCTACGCCCCCGGCGCGGATGTGGATACGGTCCTCGATGAGGCGGAACAGGCCATCTTCGAAATCTCGGAGAAGAAGATCCGCCCCGCCTTCTTCCCCATCAAGGACATCGTCAAGGACAGCTTCCGGACCATCGAAGACCTCTACGCACGGAAAGAGCTCATCACCGGCGTACCCACGGGCTTCGAGAAGGTGGACGATCTCACCTCCGGCCTCCAGGACTCCGATCTGATCATCATCGCCGGCAGGCCCAGCATGGGCAAGACGGCATTCGCCCTCAACATCGCCGAATTTGTCGGGATCCACAGGGGTCTCCCGGTATGCCTGTTTTCCCTGGAAATGGCCAAGGAACAAATCGCCATGCGGATGCTCGCCGCCACTGCCAAAGTTGATTCGCAGCGGATCCGCAAGGGTTTTTTAGGGGAAACGGACTGGCCGAAACTCACCACCGCCGCCGGCATCCTCTCAGAGGCGCCGATCTTCATCGACGACACCGCCGCGATCACCGTTTTGGAAATGAAGGCCAAGGCTCGGCGTCTGAAGGCGGAGCACGGATTGGGACTGGTGATCATCGATTATCTCCAGTTGATGCGCAGCAGTGCGGCTAAAGATTCCCGGGAACAGGAAATCTCCGAGATCAGCCGCTCTTTGAAGGCCCTGGCCAAAGAGTTGAGCGTCCCCGTCATTGCCCTTTCCCAGCTCAACCGCAAGGTCGAGGACCGCACAAACCGCCGCCCCCAGATGGCGGATCTCCGGGAATCCGGCGCCATCGAGCAGGATGCCGACGTTATCGCCTTCATATATCGGGACGAGGTGTACAACAAGGCGGAGGACAATCCCGAAAAGGGCATGGCGGAAGTCATCATCGCCAAGCAGCGCAACGGCCCCATCGGCACCGTCAAACTGGCATTTCTGGAGAAATTTACTTCCTTTGAAAATCTCGCCCGCCGCGATGACTGAGGATTTGCTTTATTCGAGTAGGGGGGGGGGCTCGCCCAGATAAGGAATGGACAGCCGCAGTTTTTTCAGTGCCTGTTTTTCTATCTGCCTTGCCCGCTCCCGGGTGATCTTGTAGCGGTCGCCGATCTCCTGGAGCGTCATGGGGTCATCGGCCATGACGCGTTTTTTGATGATGTATTTTTCCTTCTCAGTCAATTTGTTCAAAGCGCCGGCAATATGACTCTTCAGGATATCCATCTCCTCTTTCCTGATCAGCGCCGTCTCCTGATCTTCGCCGTCGTAGGTGAGGTAGTCGATATGAGTGGCATCGCTGTCGTCGTTTACGAACGCATCGAGGGAAACGTCTCGATTGCTCATCCTTAAATCCATCTCCTCGATCTCGACGGATTTTACCCCCAGCGAGGCGGCGATTTCCCCGAACTCGGGATTCTTTTGCGACAGCGCCTCGAGTTTCCTTTTCGCCTGCCCGAGCTTGAAAAACAGCTTGCGTTGCGCCTGGGTAGTGCCGATTTTTACCAGGCTCCAGGTCTTGATGATATAGTTCTGCATATAGGCCCGGATCCACCAGACCGCATAGGAGATCAGGCGATAGCCTTTATAGGGGTCGAATTTCTTGACGGCATGCATCAGTCCGATGTTGCCCTCCTGGATCAGATCCGCGAGCTTGATACCGTAATTGCGGTATTCATGGGCGATCTTGACGACAAAGCGCAGGTTGGAGACGACAAGTTTTTCCGCCGCCTCCATGTCGTTGAATTTTTTCAGCCGCACCGCCAGGCTGAATTCCTCTTCCGGAGTGAGCAGAGGGAACTGATTTATTTCAGCGATATAACGGTCAAGCGTGCCGGTTAATGCGGGAACATCCAAGTGGTCTTACCTCATATGCAAACAATTTCGAAAGGTTAGGATATATATGCTTCTTTGCCGCCGCTGTCAAGGCATTTTTCATCCCCCGGGTGGCGTCTTGACAGGCAGGAAAGCATAATTAATTTATGGAACATTAAAAGGAAATGGAAAGAACATGAAACCCATACACAATGTCATGCTGGAATTCGGATGCCGCATCGCCCAGGAAATCGAGGCCCGGGCCCTGCTCCTATACGCCGACACCGCCTTCGAACTGCCGGTCTGCGAGGAGGGGAAGCGCGGCTTCGATCTCATCCTCGTAACCAAGGACGGCCATGTCCCGGAAAGGTTTGCCGGCTCCTCGTTGAGCCTTAACGTCCCCAACGTCAATCTGACCCGGGTCGGCCAGATCAAGATCGCCGTCACCAAGGGCATTGCCCTGGGCCTTTTCAAGAAAGGGGACAAGATAGTCTGTTTGAGCGGTGTTCCCAAATTCGGTTACGTGGACAGTATCTTCGTCATCGATGTCGGCAAGGAATTTGAAATCCTCACCTCGGAACATTTGACGGACCTGACGGAAAAGGTTTATCCTGAGGTATTCGGAGCGATCCTGAACCTGTCCATCGAACTGGCCGCCCAGGGACGGGAAGGAAGAAAAGTGGGAACCACCTTTGTCATCGGCGACCACGATCGGGTCTTGCAGCTCTCCCGTCAGATGATCATCAATCCCTTTATGGGCTACTCGGAAAACGAACGGAACATCCTGAATCCCGAATTGAAGGAAACGATCAAGGAGTTCTCCGCCATCGACGGGGCCTTCATCATCAGGGAAGACGGCACGATCATCACCGCAGGAAGGCATCTCAACGCCGCCCTGGAGAGCAAAGACTTTCCCCACGGGCTGGGAAGCCGCCATATCGCCGCGGCCGGAATCACCAGCATCACCAACGCCACGGCGATCGTTCTTTCCGAATCCACTGGCAACGTCAGCATCTTCAAGAACGGCAAGATCTTCGTGAGTATCGAAAAACCCATTGAATAAGTGAGGAAATATATATGAGATTCGATAAAATGACCCTCAAGGTCCAGGAAGCCGTTCAGGAATCCCAGGCCCTGGCCAATAGATACGGTCACCAGACAATCGAGGTCGAGCACCTGCTCCTGTCCCTAACTAACCAGCCTGATGGGATCGTTGCGGCGATCCTCAAGAAGCTCGGGGCGGACCCAGGCGCGTTGGCGGCGGCTCTGGGGAAATCACTGGAAAAACTGCCCAGGGTGGAAGGTTCCGCAGCGACGCCGCCCTATCTGAGTTCCCGGTTGAACAAGGTCATCGATCAGGCGATGACCGAAGCCGCCCGCCTGAAAGATGAATACATCAGCGCCGAGCATCTCCTCGTCGCCATGTCCGAAGAGAAGACCGGGGCGGCGGCGGAAATTCTTCGCCAAGTCGGCATCAACAAGGACAGTATCCTCAAGATCCTCGTGGACATCCGGGGCAAACAGCGGGTAACGGACCCGAATCCGGAGGATAAATACCAGGCCCTCAAACGCTACGCCAAAGATTTCAATGAAATAGCGAGGAAAGGCGGCTTCGATCCCGTCATCGGCAGGGACGAAGAAATCCGGAGGATCATGCAGGTCCTCTCCCGGCGGACCAAGAACAACCCCGTTTTGATCGGTGAGCCCGGAGTGGGAAAAACGGCTATCGTCGAGGGGCTGGCCCAGCGGATCATCAACGGGGACGTACCCGAAAATCTGAAAAATAAAAGGGTCATCGGCCTCGATATAGGCGCCCTGGTCGCCGGGGCCAAATATCGGGGCGAATTCGAGGAACGTCTCAAGGCCGTTCTCAAGGAGGTAATCGACGCGGAAGGGGAAATCATCCTCTTCATCGATGAAATACACACCGTTGTGGGTGCCGGGGCCTCCGAAGGTTCCGTGGATGCCTCGAACATGCTCAAGCCGGCCCTGGCCCGGGGGGAGTTGCGCTGCGTCGGCGCCACCACCCTCAATGAATACCGGAAACATATCGAAAAGGACCCGGCGTTGGAGAGGCGCTTTCAGCCCATACTCGTCCGTGAACCGACCGTGGAAGACACGATCGCCATCCTCCGGGGGCTCAAAGAACGCTACGAAATTCATCACGGCGTCCGGATCAAGGACGGGGCCATCGTCGCCGCCGCCACCCTTTCTCACCGCTATATCAGCGACCGTTTTCTTCCCGACAAGGCCGTGGACCTCATCGACGAGGCAGCTTCCCGGTTGCGGATCGAACTGGACAGCATGCCGGCGGAAATTGACGCCATCGACCGGAAGATCATCCAACTGGAAATCGAAAGGCAATCCCTTAAAAAGGAAACCGACGCCTCTTCCCAGGAGCGAAGGGAGAAGATCGAAAGGGAACTGTCGGAACTCAGAGAATCAATGGATAAGATGAAACTCCATTGGAGCGGCGAAAAAGAAGCGATCAAGAGCATCCAGACCATCAAGGGCCGGATCGAGGCCCTGAAAAACGAGGAGATGAAGGCCCAGCGGGAGGGAAATCTCGCCCGGGCGGCGGAAATCCGTTATGGGAAACTGGTGGAACTCCACCGGGAGATGGAACGGGAGCAGGAGCGCCTTGTCGTTGCCCAGGAGGAGAAGCAGATGCTCAAAGAAGAGGTTGACTCCGAAGATGTAGCCGAGGTCGTGGCCAACTGGACGGGGATTCCAATGTCCCGGATGATGGAAAGCGATGTCGAAAAGCTGATCCACATGGAAGAACGGCTCAAGCTGCGGGTCATCGGTCAGGACGAAGGCATCGCCGCCGTTTCCAGCGCCCTTCGCCGCGCCCGTTCCGGGCTCCAGGACCCCAACCGTCCCATCGGCTCCTTTATCTTCCTCGGTCCCACAGGCGTGGGCAAGACGGAACTGGCCCGGGCACTGGCGGAGTTCATGTTCGATAACGAACAGGCCATGATCCGCATCGACATGTCCGAATACATGGAAAAACACTCCGTAGCCCGTTTGATCGGCGCCCCGCCCGGATACGTAGGTTACGACGAAGGGGGATACCTCACCGAAGCGGTCCGGCGCCGGCCATATGCGGTCCTCCTTTTCGACGAGATAGAGAAGGCCCATCAGGATGTGTTCAACATCCTCCTCCAAATCCTCGATGACGGGAGGTTGACGGATGGTCACGGGAGAACCGTTGATTTCAAAAATACGGTGATCATCATGACCTCCAACGTCGGCAGCCAGTGGCTTCAGGATGACGACCTTACCGAAGAGGAAAAAAGGACCCGGAGCGCCGACGCCCTCCGCGCCACCTTCAAGCCCGAATTTCTCAACCGGATCGATGACATTATCACCTTCCGTTCCCTGAACCCGAACGATATCGAGCGGATCGTCGAAATCCAAATCGGTCTTATCCAGAAGCGTCTGGCCGAGCGCAAGCTTACCCTGGAATTGACAGACCGGGCAAAAGGTTATATAGCTCGCAACAGCTACAGCCCCGTTTATGGCGCCCGACCCCTGAAACGGACGCTGCAGAAGCTTGTCCTCGATCCACTGGCAATCAAGCTTCTCTCCGGGGCCTTCACCGAGGGTGACAGGATCACCGCCGATCTAGACACCCAGAATGAACTACGGTTTGCCAAAAAAGAGGGCAAAAAAAAGAAATAGACAGGCAGGTCCCGATCGTCACTCCCTATCTCTGGAGATCCCGGAGAGTCAATTCAGGACCCGCCGGGCCGTCCGGACGGGAGGGGCGGGCGGTAAAACGGGAACCGGCACAAAAAGGAGTGGCATATGGAAGAGGAAAAAAAGGAAAAAGGATTTGTAATCAAGGATCGCCGCCTGTTCGATGAAACCGGAGAGGTTCGCCGGGATGATGACAAAGGGCAACCACCAACGGAAGAGAGCAAACCCCAGGCCACCGGAGTCGAGCCGGACCGGGAAGAGGCGGAACACTTACTTCTTGATGTCAATTTCATGAATTTCATTCTGTCCTTAAGTACGACGGCCATGTTCCATTTCGGTGATTTTCCCGACCCCGACTCGGGTAAGGCCCAAAAAAATATGGCGGCCGCGAAGCACACCATTGATACCATTACAATGCTGGCCGATAAAACGAAGGGAAATCTGGACGATAACGAAAAAAATGTTCTCGACGCCGTTCTTTTCGAACTGCGTATGCGTTATGTCAAGGAATGCGGGTCCCCGGCATCGTGAAGGTCACCTCTGACTTGTGCGGTAAGAACATTGCCGCCTGCATTTGCAAACCATTTTGACCGGAGCTGGGAAATGCTCTCCGGAACGAAAAATCACCACGAACCAGAATCTTGCCACAGTATGAACGTTAAGATGGACAAGCCGGTGCGACGCCTGTCCCCGGCCAAGGTAAACCTATACCTGAAAGTCCTTTCCCGGCGTCCGGACGGATACCACGACCTGGCCACACTAATGCAGCGGATCAGTCTCTATGATGAGATGACTTTCCGGCGCACCGAAGCAGCCGGAATCGTCCTCCGTTGCCCGGGATCAAGTCTGCCGGAAGACGAAGCGAACATCGTTCATCGCGCCGCCGAAAGTTTCTTTCGCCGTGTCGGTTTTTCCGGCGGGGTGGAGATCATCCTCAAGAAATCCATTCCCCTGGCCGCCGGGCTGGGAGGAGGCAGTTCCAACGCCGCCACGACCCTGCTCACACTCAATGAATTTGCCGGCCGTCCCTGCCCGCAAGCAGAGCTGATGGAAATAGGCGCCGCCCTCGGGGCCGACGTCCCCTTCTTTATCCTAAAAGCAACGGCCTGGGCATTCGGAATCGGCGACCGCCTGGAAGCCGTTGCCCACCCACCGCAGTTCAATTTCCTACTCGTAAATCCCGGTTTCGAACTTTCCACCCGGAAGGTTTATGAAGGTTTGAATTTAACATTGACAAAAGAGCCAATCCATTATAGCATCCCTCGATTTTTTGAATGCCATGATGTGATCAAGGGACTGCATAATGACTTGGAGACTGTGTCCATCAATCTTTACCCCGTCTTGGATGAAATCAAGACGCTTCTCCTCGGTCATGGCGCCGCGGGCGCGCTGATGTCTGGAAGCGGTCCCACGATTTTCGGTGTCTTTGACAACGAAGATATGGCGATAAAGGCGGAGAAAACATTGCAGGGATACGGGACCTGGTCCGTTTTTCGTGCCCACACCATTTGAATAAGCGTTTCGGCACAATCCTCTCTCTGTTGTTTCTTCACACCCGGGCCGTTCTTCGTTAACCACGGACAACAATGGGGCGTCGTCAAGCGGTAAGACACAAGAATTTGGATCTTGCATACGGAGGTTCGAATCCTCCCGCCCCAGCCAATACGCTGCAGCACCTTGCAGAAGAGGAATCAGATGCTGGAAAGAATTCGTATCTTCTCCGGAAACGCAACACCGGATCTCGCGGCAAGAATAAGCAAGAACTTGGGCGTCCCCTTGGGCAAGGCCAATGTATCGATCTTCAGTGACGGAGAAACGCGGGTAGAAATCAACGAAAACGTCCGGGGAATGGATGTCTTTATCATCCAATCGACGTGCCCGCCCGTGAATGTCACCCTCATGGAGCTCCTGATTATGATCGACGCCATGAAAAGGGCTTCGGCCTATCGGATCACCGCCGTCATCCCCTACTACGGCTACGCCCGTCAGGACAGGAAGGTCGCTCCCCGGGCGCCGATCTCGGCCAAACTTGTGGCGGACCTCATCGCCACCGCCGGGGCAAACAGGGTCCTTTCCATGGACCTACATGCCGGGCAGATTCAGGGTTTCTTCAACATCCCCGTGGACAATCTCTTTGCCACCCCAGTCCTTCTCGATTACATAAAAGAATATTATCATGACAACACCGTGATCGTTTCTCCCGATACGGGGGGAGTGGTCCGGGCCCGGGCCTTTGCCACCCGGATGGGAGTGGGCCTGGCCATAATCGACAAGCGCCGGGAGGGACCCAACGAGGCCCAGGTGATGAATATAATCGGAAATGTTGAGGGAAGACGGGTTGTTGTGCTCGACGATTTAATCGATACCGCCGGCACCGTCGTTCAGGCGGCGAAGGCCCTCAAGGAGGCGGGGGCGGTGGATGTGTCCGTATGCTGCACCCATCCCGTCCTCTCCGGACCTGCGATGGAACGTCTGGAGAATTCCGATATTAAAGAGATCATCGTGACGGATACCATCCCGCTGCACGACGGGGCCAAGGCATGTAATCGCGTGAAGGTCCTTTCCGTAGCCGGACTCCTCAGCGAGGCGGTGCGCAGGATATACTACGATGATTCAGTGAGTTCACTATTTATTTAGGAGGCAAAATGGAAGTCATAGCATTGAGGGCGTCTGCCCGCAAGATCTCAGGGAAAGGCCCCGCCCGACGTGCTCGCGCGCACGGGCTGATCCCTGCCGTTTTTTACAATCCGAAGGCGGAGGCGATCATGCTGACTGTCAATGCCGTCGAGATGAAGGAATTCTTCAATATAAACGAGGATAATGCCTTCATAAACCTCCAGATAGAAGACAACGGCAAGTCTCTGGAGCGGATGTCGATCGTCAAGGATGTGCAGCGGGATCCCCTAACGGGACAGATTCTTCATATCGATTTCTATGAAATCAGTATGGATCACAAATTGACTGCCAATGTAGCGTTACAGTTCGACGGATCTCCCGTGGGAATTGACCTCGGAGGCGAGCTTCATATTTTGAAAAGGGAGGTATCGCTTTCGTGTCTGCCTTCCGCCCTTCCGGAACATATCAAGCTCGATATCAGCAACCTCAAGGTAGGCGAGGCGTTGAGGGTAAAAAATATTCCGGCAATGGAGGGGGTTACCATCATGGATGCCGAAGATTCCATCCTGGCCATGGTGGCGGTGACCAGAGACGCCATGAAGGCGGAATCCGATGAAGAGGCCGTGGCTTCCAAAGAACCGGAAATATTGAGACAGAAGGCCGCGGACACGGAATAGGAAATCAAGGGTAACGTAACAGGGGTTGTCACGGGGATGGATGCGGATGTTTTTGATCGTCGGGCTCGGCAATCCCGGCCGGCGTTATGAAGATACGCGTCACAATGCCGGTTTCCTGGTCATAGATCGGCTGGCTCGAGATCTGGAAGCGCCGCTGGAACAAAAGAAATTTGCTGCCTTGTTCGGCAGGGCGCAGATCGGCGCCGCTACGGTCATGCTTGTCAAACCGCAGACATTCATGAATCTGAGCGGTGAATCCGTGCGCCGGATCTTTGAATACTACAAACTGGAAGGACCCGAAGAAGTCATAGTCGTTCATGACGATCTCGACCTGCCTTTTCCGGTCCTGAGGCTTAAGGCGGGTGGCGGTCATGGAGGGCACAAAGGACTGTTGTCGGTCATTCACCACCTGGGCAGCCCGGATTTCTTGAGAGTGCGTGTAGGCATAGGAAAACCGGTTGAAAAGGAATTGACCGAGCGCCATGTCCTTGATCCCTTTTCCAGTGAAGAGATGAAGATCCTGTCGGCGGTTGTTACTACAGCCGCCACCGCGGTCAGGAAAATTGTTTCTTCCGGGATTTCGGCGGCTATGAACCAATATAACGGCAGCACCATAAATAATTTATCTGAGGAGGTTTAATGATGTGTAAGGGTAAACAGAGTTTGTTTTCTTTTCTAACAGTCATGGCCATCATGTTGTTCCTGATGGTACCCATGGCTTTTGCCGGTGAGGCGGACATCGTACTGCCTGACCTGTCCAAGGTTTCCTTCATGGGCGGGGCGCTGAGCGGGATGATGATCCTGAATCTTGGCCTTGTCGTCTGCGCCATCGGAATGGTTTTCGGCTGGTTGCAGTACACCCAGACCAAGGCCCTGCCGGCCCATCAGGCCATGCTCGACGTTTCTCAGACGATCTGGGAGACCTGTAAAACCTACGTTCTTCAGCAGGGCAAGTTTCTCGCCATGCTGTGGATACTCATCGCGGCTTGTATCGTATATTACTTCGGCGCCCTGTCCCACATGTCCATGGGGCATGTCATGGTAGTCCTCTTCTGCTCGATCATGGGTATTCTCGGTTCCTACGGCGTCGCCTGGTTCGGCATCCGGATCAACACCGTCGCCAACTCCCGGGCCGCCTTCGCTTCCATGAGCGGCGAGCCGCTGAACATCGTCAACATATGTCTTCGTTCCGGCATGAGCGTGGGTCTCCTCCTCGTCAGCATCGAGCTCTTCTTCATGATCCTCATCCTCGCTTATATCCCCAGTGAATTGGCCGGTCCCAGCTTTATAGGCTTCGCCATCGGCGAGTCCCTCGGCGCCAGCGCCCTGCGTATCTGCGGTGGTATCTTCACCAAGATCGCCGACATCGGCTCCGACCTCATGAAGATTATCTTCCATCTGCCCGAAGACGATCCGAAGAACCCCGGCGTCATCGCCGACTGTACGGGCGACAACGCCGGCGACAGCGTCGGCCCCACGGCGGACGGTTTCGAGACCTACGGCGTCACGGGCGTGGCCCTCATCGCCTTTCTGGCCCTGGCCCTGGCCGACAATCCCCTCATGGGCGGCAAACTGGTCGTCTGGATCTTCGCCATGCGTATCCTTATGATCCTCACCTCCCTGGCCTCCTACTTTGTCAACGACTCGGTCAGTAAAGCCAAATTCGGCGGCCCGAAAATCTTCAACTTCGAGCACCCCCTGACGAACCTCGTCTGGATCACCTCCATCGTCTCCATCGCCGTCACCTTTGCGGCAAGTTATGTTCTCCTCGCCGACCTGCCCCATGTGGGCAGCGGAATTGCGCTCTGGCTGGCCCTTTCCATCATCATCAGTTGCGGGACCATCGCCGGCGCCCTGATCCCCGAATTTACCAAGGTCTTCACCAGCACAAGCTCCCGTCACTGCGATGAGTGCGTCAATGCCTCCCGCCAGGGCGGCGCATCCCTGAACATCCTCTCCGGTCTGGTGGCCGGCAACTTCTCCGCTTTCTGGGAAGGCCTCACCATCCTGCTGCTCATGTTTGTCGCCTATTTTGTCTCCCAGGCCCCGGCGGTAATGGAAATCATGCCGCCGGCCTTCAAGTTCGCCGCCCCGGTCTTCGCCTTCGGTCTCGTGGCCTTCGGTTTCCTCGGCATGGGTCCGGTGACGATCGCCGTGGACAGCTTCGGCCCCGTATCGGACAATGCCCAGTCAATTTATGAGCTTTCCCTTATCGAATCCCGTCCGGATGCCAAGGAAGTCGTGAAAAAACATTACGGCATCGAACCGGATTTCGAAGCGGCCAAGCACTGCCTCGAATCAGCGGACGGCGCAGGCAATACCTTTAAAGCCACGGCCAAGCCGGTCCTCATCGGCACCGCCGTCGTCGGCGCTACGACCATGGTCTTCGGGATCATCATCCTTCTGGAGAAGATGTACGGTAATGTCATTGCCAAGCTCAGCCTCGTCCAGCCCGAGGTCATCCTCGGCCTTCTTATGGGCGGTTGTGTTATTTATTGGTTCACCGGCGCCTCGATCCAGGCCGTCGTCACCGGTTCCTACCGGGCCGTCGTTTATATCAAGGAAAACATCGACCTCAGCAAGGCGGAAGCCTCCATCGAAGACAGCAAGGAAGTAGTCAAGATCTGTACCGTCTATGCCCAGAAGGGGATGATCAACATCTTCATCGTCGTCTTCTTCATGGCCCTGGGTCTGGCCTTCGTCGATCCCTACTTCTTCATCGGCTACCTCGTCGGCATCGCCTTCTTCGGTTTGTTCCAGGCTATCTTCATGGCCAATGCCGGCGGTTGCTGGGATAACGCCAAGAAGATTGTCGAAGTCGATCTGAAGCAGAAGAACACCCCGCTCCATGAGGCGTCCGTGGTCGGCGACACCGTCGGCGACCCCTTCAAGGATACATCTTCGGTTTCGATGAACCCCATCATCAAGTTCACGACGCTGTTCGGTCTTCTGGCCACGGAAATTGCCGTGACCATGACCAACCAGGGTCTGAAGGTTGGTCTGGCCGTCGCGTTCTTCGTCATCGCCTTGATCTTCGTCTATCGCTCCTTCTACGGCATGAGAATTTCCGCCGAGAAGTTGGGTTAAGACTTCATAACCATCCTGATCCAATCAGGACACGCAACATGAAAAGCGCCTCCCCAAACGGGAGGCGCTTTTTTCTGATCTTGACAAATCCCATGAAACCCTTTACTTCCAGACCAGAAGATCAGCCGTACAGATAAGGATTTACACCCAGGGACATTTCCCGCGGCAAGGATCGAGGCCCGAGACTTTTACTTCATCTCTTGCCGGGGATGATTATGAGGAAAGGAAGCTGAGTATGGGTTTTCGTTGCGGCATCATCGGTTTGCCCAATGTGGGAAAATCAACAATTTTCAATGCCTTGACTGCAGCGGGGGCAGAGGTGGCCAATTACCCCTTCTGTACCATCGACCCGAACATCGGGGTGGTGTCCGTTCCCGATTCCCGACTCGATTTTATCGCTGAAATCATCCACCCGCCGAAAAAGACATATACAACCATGGAATTCCTGGATATTGCCGGCCTGGTAAAAGGGGCCAGCAGAGGAGAGGGATTGGGCAACAAGTTTCTCGGTCATATCCGGGAGGTGGATGCTATCGTACATATTGTCCGCTGTTTCGATAACCCCGATGTGGTCCATGTCGATGGCTTGGTAGATCCGGCACGGGATATCGAGATCGTCAACACTGAGTTGCTGCTTGCCGATCTGGAAACAGTCGATAAGCGCCTCATATCGATTGAGAAAAGACTCATAACGGGTGACCGGGAGGCAGGCCAAACCCTGGAGTTCCTGCGCCTGCTCAAAGATGCCCTGGGCCGCGGCATGCCCTGCCGAAATCTCGCCCTCACGGAAGAACACGCGGAAGTACGCAAGGATTTACATCTGTTGACGGACAAGAAGGTTCTTTATGTGGCCAATGTCAGTGAATCCGTGTTGAAAGGGGCGGGGGGATATATCAGCGCCATGGAGGAGATTGCCGTTCGGGAGGACGCATCGGTCATAACAATCTGCGGGGATATGGAAGCGGAGATTGTGGAACTGGCTCCGGAAGAGCGGGCGGTCTTTCTCGAGGATCTCGGCCTCCAAGAATCGGGATTGGAGAAACTGATTCGGCAGGGCTACGATCTTTTAGGGCTAATCACCTTTTATACCACCGTCGGCACAGAACTTCGCGCCTGGACCATTCCCCGGGGCACCAGGGCGAACCAGGCCGCCGGCAAAATCCACAGTGACATGGAACGGGGTTTTATTAGAGCGGAAATCCTACATTTTGCGGATTTCAAGGCCGTGGGAAATATCGCCGCCGCCCGCGAGAAAGGACTCGTTCGTTCTCAGGGAAGGGATTACCATATTAAAGACGGGGATATAGTAGTATTCCGGTTCAATGTATAAAAAAAGGTGGATGGAAAAGGAGGGACTAAACCATCCACCTGTATATAAACTGAAGGGGTATCACTTATGTCCCCTTCAGATCGCCCTATAAGGGGGGCGGTGGGTGGAAAGGAGGGATATAAACCACCCACCGGCATTGAAACCTATTTTTTAATCGCAGGATGATTCAGGCAGGAAGAAGTCTTTCCTTTTTCTTCCTTTACCTCGCTCTTTTTATAACTGACTTCTTGTTCTGTTAACCCTTCCGCTTCCTTACCGCTATCTACGGAGAGAAAAAAATCATGTACAATTTGCCTGTCAAGCCTGAAATACTCTGAACCCTTCTCACTGCCTGAATCCTGCTTCGAATGATTCTTTTCCTCCACGCTCATCATTTGGATCTTTTTTGACTTTATACATTAGCAATCATCGTGCCATGATGATCGAGAAAATTATAAATAATTTTTAAACACGAAGATACACAATGTAAGCTATATATTCACTGATTTATTGCTTACACTAAAAACATAGCGAATTCAGATCATAGCTTAGGAATTGTAATGCCGAAGTGATGCGCGTGCGGTTATCGAACAGTAATATGGATGAGGAACGGGGAAAGCTCATTCCATAGGCCCTCTAAACAGCGTGCATAAAGCGCACTGCATGTGCATAAAGCGCACATATGAAAATTTCCACCGGTAATCATGAAGAAACCTCTCGCTTCCCTTCTTGGTACTTCTTCTGCTCCCGGATAAGTTTGTAGCGGGAAATTCCCAGTTGTTTAGCCGCTTCCGTTTTATTGCCGCCTGATTTATGAAGGGCGTTTTTTAGAATCTTTCCTTTGACATCCTTGAGAATTTTTTCAGTTACCGTATCGTAATCGATGCCCGTCAAGGGCAGTTGCTGGAGGAAAGGCTCAATCTTTATATCCACATCCTTATTGGCCAGCATGTTTAATTCCGTCGGCATGTTATCGGGGGTGATGACATTCCCTACCCCCTTGAGGATCATGATCCGTTCGACAATATTCTTCAATTCCCGGACGTTGCCCGGCCAGGAGTACGCCTGGAGGATGGCCTCGGCTTCCCGGTTGAATCCCTTGACGCACTTTGAAAATTTTTTATTGAATTCCTGAACGAAATAACGGGCCAGCATGATTATGTCATCGGACCGTTCCCGGAGGGGCGGGATCATAACAGGAACCACGCTGATGCGGTAGAAGAGATCTTCCCGGAAGGTGCCGGCGGCGACCATTTCACTCAGATCCCGGTTGGTGGAAAAAACGAACCGCACATCAATGGAGATGTTCTCATTCCCTCCCAACCTCCGGATGTGCCCGTCCTCGAGCATGCGGAGGAATTTCGCCTGGAGTTGAATCGGCATTTCCCCGATTTCATCGAGAAGCATTGTCCCGCCGAAACAATACTCAAGCAACCCAATTTTTCTTTTTCTGGCATCCGTAAAGGCCCCCGCCTCGTATCCGAATAATTCGCTTTCCAGAAGCGTAGCGGGAATGGCCGCACAATTTATATCCACGAATGGCTTCAGGTTTCGGTGCGAATGGCGATGAATCGCCCGGGCGATCAGTTCCTTGCCGGTGCCGCTCTCCCCCTGAATCAGGATGTTTGTGTCATGCCCCGCCACATCGGCGATAACATGAAAAATGTCGATCATCTTCCGGGATTTGCCCAGAATATCGTGAAAGCCCATGAGATGATCCTCCCGCTCCTTCAGCTTCTCGACCTCCGTCTTCAGCGTCTCCGCCTCCAGGGAGAGAAGGGAATGCATAATGGCATTGTCATAGGCCGTCGCCGCGTTCTTGATGAGGACATCCAGGATATTGACCTGATCGGAGCTGAAACTGCCCTTTCTTTTCGCCAGCAGCAAGGCGCCGACAAACTTGTCCCGGATTTGGAAAGGAATGGCGATCTCCATGGGAAAATCCGTGAACAATGGTTGGATTCCTTTTCCCTCCCCAGCTTTGGTAACTACGGTAGTTTTCTTCTCGATCGCTTCTCGGATAAGACTGGCGCTCATCGTCTTATCGCATTCCTGCTTGCTTTTCACCACCACCCTTTCGCCGTCGTTGATCAAGCAACGATCCTTTTCTATATCCCACACATAACCCATGGCCCGATCGGCATAGGCGATTTTCAGGGCGCTGATGAAGACTATTTCGAGAATGCGATTGTCCAGAGAGTAACTCTGGTTCATCTCTGAGACCGCTTCCTGAAGAATCATCAAGTGCCGGATCTTTTCGGCATTTGTTTCCAATAACCGGGCATTGTGGATGATTACGCTGACCTGATTGGAAAAGGTAAGAAAGAGATTGATCTCCTCCGCAAAGAAATCCACCTCCTCCCGTCGCCAGGCCGCCAGGATGCCGATGACGTAATCCCCGATCTTGAGGGGGGTGCAGACGATGGACCCGCGGCCGACGATATTGGTCAGTGTGCGGTCCATGGGGGTAATGCGGGGATCCGTGGCGGCGTTTCTGATCATGATCATATCTCCGGTTCGCGCCACCTTGGTAGCCAGGCAGTCGTGCTCTTTGATATTCAGGGGGGTGCTGAAGGCCCGGATGGCCTCTTCCTCACGGTAATTTTTGACTACCTTCGTCACCAGGTGCTGCTGCGTTTCGTCGCAGAGCCTGATGATGCCGCGATCAAAACCTACGGCATCCACGAGTTCATCGAGGATCTTCGCCAGAATCTCATCCTGATTGGCCTGCGGCGTCAGAAGGTTGCTGATCCGGAAGATGCTCTTGAAGAGTCGGTCCTTGTCGAGAACCGGTCCCGCCAACCCGTCCGACAGCTCAACCATCCCATCGGTTACAGAGGGCATCGTGCTGTATGCCGGCATTTAATTCTTACCTATTGTCACTATAGCTCTTTGAGTATTATGCTCAGGGCCGTCGTCAATTTGACCGTCTCTTCGTCGGACTTCCTCAGACGGGTGCTGACGATTCTGGCCATATTCAAGAGAATGCGAAAGCCCAGGGCATAGTTACCTTCCGCCAGTTGGAGAAAATCGTCTTTGCTCAATTCGTACAGATCACAGTCGGTAACGGCTTTTATCGTCGCCGTTCGCTTTTGCGCCTCAAGGAGGGAGATTTCTCCGAACACCGCGTGATCTTTGGCATCCAGCCTGGTAAAGACCTTGTTTTTCCCCGCATCCTGTTCGTCGTCCAACTCCCCGATAACCAGACTCTTGACCACCTCGACCATTCCGGACATCATGATGTACATGGTGTCGCCGACATCGCCCTCCCTCATGATCACGGCCCCGGCCGGAAACTTTACGGGACGGGCGATGCCCAGGATCTCTTCGATCTGTTCGGAAGAAAGGCCTCTGAATATTTCCGTCTGTTGCAACATGACCACTCCCTGTATCATGATCTGATGTCCCAATATTTTTTCAGGGGCCTACCTAGGAGGACGGCATGGTTCGGGAGAGAACCACGGCCAAATCGTCCACGGCGATCAAATAATCGTCATCGGGATTGATATTGATTTTCACGGCATCCTTATCCGTGGAAAAATCCTTATTTGCCGCCCTTATCCGTTCCCTGATGAAGTTGTCGATCACAGAGGTATTGTCGGAGAGAATATCCTCCAGTTTGATCGCCTTCCTTTCCTTCATTACCCCGATGAGAATCGCCTGCTCCCGTTCACGGTAATGAGTCGCCAATTCCTTGAAAGGCCGGTTCATGAACCCCGCGGGTATTTGCGTCCGCCATAACTTGTTTCTGTCACCAAGGGAAACAAGGCTGGATATCACCCTCGGAAGTCCGGGGGAATTCATGGCGCTTGCCAAGAGCGCGCCGACATGTTCGCCCCGAACGATAATTTCATCGACATTGGCCCGCCTCAGATGGGGGCGGTTGTCCCCATCCAGGATTTCGGCGATGGTCTTGACGTGCGGGGCAAGCGATTTCACTGTCAGGGCCGCCAACGCCGTCCGTTCATCACTCCGTTCCTGGGAATGACCGCCGGATTGATCGGCCATGATCAAAACGAATTTTGCCCGCGTCACATTGGCCCGGAGTAGCGTCTCCTCGTGGACGTAATCGCCCCGGAGGAATTTCAGTTTGAAGCGGCTGTATTTAATACGGAGGCTTTCGATCTCCTCCACACTCAGTTCGTTGATCAGGACGATGGTTTTCTCTCCCATTACCCCGTAGGTGGTCAGCCCCTGAATGACCTTCTCGGTATGCTGATTCCATCCACAGATGACGATGTGCTCACTGGCCTTGATCGTTTCCAACCCCCTGCCCTCCTTCATTCTTCTCTCAACAAAGGCCGAAGCGATGGTAGCGGTGAACAGCGACATCAGTCCCACCCCGGTAAAGATAAGCAAGATGCCGACAAACCGGCCTCCTGCGGTTACCGGATACTTATCCCCGTAACCGACGGTGCCCATGGTCACGATGGCCCACCAAAAGCCATCCCAGATGTTGTTTATATTTGAACTCGATTGTTGATATTCGAAATAATAAACCGCCCCGGCGGTAACCATAATAATGGTCAGGGTGATCATCGCCACCTGTACCGCCGGTTTTTGAGAAAATCCTGATACTACCTTTTGGATATGCCGGAACGACGAGGTAATTCGCACCACCTTCACACCTTGTCATAACGGAAAAAATGCATGGAGAATATCGCCCGGCCCTGGGTCGCCGAACGGAGATCGGTGGAATATCCGAAAAGGGCCTTGAGGGGCACCTTCGCCCTGATCTCGCTGACCGCTCCTTTCGGGGTTATTGACTGTATTTCTCCCCGGCGCGCGTTGATGTCGGCGATCACCTCGCCCATGAACTCACTGGGTGTGAGCACATCGACAATCATAATGGGCTCCAGCAGCAACGGCCCACCCCTTTCGCATCCTTCCCGCACGGCCGTGGAGGCGGCAATCTTGTATCCCAGCGCCGACGACTCGCCATCACGGAAAGAGGCGCTCTTCACCAGCGTTTCCACATCCACCACCGGATAGCCGGCGATAACGCCACTCATCATGGCTTCTTGCACTCCCTCTTCGATTGCGGCATGGAACTCCGGCGGCAGGACTTCGGGATCGATATGGTTAGCATAACCGTTTCCGGTTCCCCGTTCCCGGGGCCGTAATTGGAGCAGTACCTGCCCGTAATGACCGCGGTCGCCGATCTCCCTTTCAAATTTTCCCTCCACCTCCACCGGCGCCTGGATGGTTTCTCGATATACCACCCGCGGTTTCCCCACGTTGACCCGAGCATTGAATTCCCTTTGCAAACGATCGATAAGTACTTCCAGATGGAGCTCCCCCATCCCCGAGATGACCGTTTGCGCCGTTTCATCATCATATTTGAGGCGCAGGGTGGGATCCTCTTCCATAAGCTTTACCAGGGCCAGGGAAACCCTCTCCTGATCGGCGGGGGTCTTCGCCTCTATGGCCTGACTTATCACCGGCTCGTAAAATTCCATGGATTCCAAAAGCAGCGGCCGGGCCTCGTCACATATGGTATCCCCTGTCTTGGCCTCCTTGAGGCCCATGACGGCGACGATGTCTCCCGCCTGGGCCGCCTCCAGGCGCTCCCGCTTGTTGGCATGCATCTTCAAAAGTCTGGATACTTTTTCCTTTCTCCCTTTGGAGACATTGTAGAGATCATCGCCAGCCTTGATCTTTCCGGAATAGATGCGCAGATAAGAGAGCTTGCGTCCTTCATCCTGCATTATCTTGAAAACCAGGGCCGCCAGGGATCCCTTGGGATCGCTGGTTCGAACCTCTTCTTCCCTGGTTATAGGATTGACTCCACGAACTGGTGGAACATCTTCCGGAGAAGGCAGATAGTCCAAAACGGCATCGAGAACCGGCTGAATCCCCTTGTTCCTCAGGGCGGAACCGCACATCACCGGCACGATCCGCAGTTTCAAGGCCGCATCGCGGATGGCGCGGACAATATCTTCTTCAGTTATCTCCAATCCTTCGAGATATTTATCCGCAAGATCGTCGTCATGCTCGGCAAGGGTTTCGATCATCTTATCCCGTTGCCTGCCCGCCGATTCCTTCATATCCGGTGGGATTTCCGACTGGTAATATGTCGTTCCCAGCGAGGCGCCGTCCCAGACAATCAGTTTTTGCCTGATCAAGTCGATGACGCCTTGAAACTGGTCCGCTTCTCCCCAGGGGATCTGTACCGGCAGGGGCACGGAGTTGAAGCGCTGTTTCATCATCGCGACGGCGCTGAAGAAGTCCGCCCCAACCCGATCCATTTTGTTGATGAAGGCGATTTTCGGAACGCCGTATTTGTCGGCCTGGTGCCACACCGTTTCCGATTGTGGCTCCACGCCTCCCACTGCACAGAATACGGCCACGGCGCCGTCGAGGACCCGCAGGCATCTCTCGACCTCAATGGTAAAATCCACATGGCCGGGCGTATCGATAATGTGAATCTCGCAATCATGCCAGTTGCACGTGGTCACGGCCGAGGAAATCGTGATGCCCCGCTCCTGCTCCTGGGGCATCCAATCCATGACGGCTTCTCCGTCGTGCACTTCACCCATTTTATAGGAACGGCCGGTGTAGTAAAGTATCCTTTCCGTTACCGTGGTCTTGCCGGCATCGATATGTGCCACGATGCCGATATTCCTGATCTTGGCAAGCTTTGAACTGGGTGGCATATAATTTAATCCGAATGCTCTTTTTTGGCCTGGACGATCAATTCCCTGTTGGGTGCAAAGGCCTGGCGGGTATCGATATGGCCCCTGATGGATTCGATTTCTTTCCCGGCCACGAGGATTTTGACCTTTTTGATTTCCGTAATATTATCCGTCAGGGTATTGGTCAGGGAATATATGGTTGCCATCTCGGCGGCACTGCCGCCGGGATGATTCTTCAGAAGATTGCGGTTGAAGCTCACGGAGGCGATACCGTCATCTATCTTTACGCCCATCACTTCCACTTTTTCCGGAAAGGTATTGACCAGGCCGGTGCGAGAACCGTCCAGCAGGGTTTTCACCAATTCCCGCGCGGCATTTGCCGGGGTATCTTCCTTCGGAACATACCTCTTTTCCGGTGCGAGGAAACGTTCATTGGCGTCGGAGAAATATACAATCACCTCTTCCTTTTCCTTTTTCTTGGCCCCCGCGCCCTGGCCGCCTACCGGTGGATAGACATAATCGAAGAGGGTGAGAAAGAAGAAAACCAGGAAACCCACCAGGGCCGTGATCACGAACACAAGGACGGATTTCTTCATCGTCTTTTTTTGTTTCCTGGTTTTGACCGTAGCGGTCCTTAATTGCTTCTTCGAGGCCATCAAAAACTCCTGTTGAATGGATGATTAGCGTAGGCTACATTACTAACGCCGTCAAGTAAAGATGGAAACTTCACCCAACCACCGCATGTCTTAAGTAACTTCTCTCAAGTTAATTCTTGAAACGGGGCCACCAACGGCGACGTGAGAGGCTTCTGAGTATCTTCGCCCAAGTTACTACATGATAAGGCGCCATAAGGGGCGTTGATCGCTATTAAGCGGCCCGGCGCAATACAGCGGCGATTTTCACCGTCCCGAAGATACTGTCCCAGGTTGTCATGGTTACCGTCAGGTGTCCATGAATTGCAATAACTTCTTGGCCTTGAGACCAAATTCCGAACCGGGAGAAAGCCGAACCACCGTTTCGTAAGCCTGTCTCGCTTCCTTGCTTTTTTGCTGTTTTATGTAGGTCTCACCCAGCCAGTAATGCGCCTCCACGAGCACCGGCGCGAGTTCCGTCGCCTTTTTCAAATGGATTACCGCCTCTGGGTAATTACCCTGGGCATACATGACCTTGCCCGTCTCCATCTCGATCAGCGGCACAAGCTCGCGCCGGGCATCTTTCTCCATTGCCTCCCGGTATTTGTTCAGTGCTTGGGGATAATCGCCAAGGCGGAAATAGGCCTTGCCCTGATTGTAAAGGGTCAGGGCGGGCGTCTCGTACAAGACATCTGCCAGGGCCTTGTTGAAGGCTGCGATCGCCCGATCGTACCTTCCCTGGGCGTAATAAATCGTACCGAGTAAATTATAGGCCGCGGGATAATCATTCTTCAGGTTCACCGACCGCTCCGCCTCCGCCGCGGCAAATTCGTTATGCCCCTTGCCGAAATAGGCAATCGCCAGATAATAATGGATCTTGGGATTGTTCGGGGCGTCTTTCTCCGCCGCCAAGAGCTCTCGCAAGGCCGCCGTATAATCCCCTGCCTCGACGTAAGCGGTGCCGAGATTCAAGTGGGTTTCCGCCCTCTCCCGGCGTTTTTGCGCCGACGCGGCACAAGCGGTCAGCGAGGCCAGCAGGAGCAGGACAATAGTGATCGACATAAAGGCCCGCCACGTAAGGCAGATACCTAAGCCGCCTTTTTGCATCACGTCCCCTCCTTGTGGCGCGTCCCATTTATCCACCAGTCACTCTTATCCTTGAACCACCACGCCGATGAATCGGTCTTTAAAATATCCTGGGCGAGTTTTTCACCGTTTTTGGTGCACAGGCGTTTACGGGCAAAAGAAATCCACTCCTGACTGTATTTGTTCCCCAGATCGCCGTATTCTTTTAACTGGATGATAAGCGCCAATTGATCAGCGTCATGGGCGATTTTGGCTTCCCTGGTCTCCTTTTCATTGAATTCCCTGATCAGGGCGGCGATGTCCTCGCCGAAGGGCAGCGTCTCCGTCAATTCCTTCACCGCCTTCTCCTCGTCAACCCGAACATACTTCTTGTTCACGTAGTTCATGTCGCCCGTTCTTGCCTCGGGCAAATCATGGAAGAGACAGATCTTGAGGGTTTTATGTTCATCCGCCCGGGGATCCATTCGGCAGAGCACGTAGCCGATGTAGATCGTTCTGAGGATATGCTCGGCCACGGATTCACACCCGGAGCCAAGAAACTGGTATCCCGAGCGGGGGGTCTTTTGTAGCATTCCGACTTCGTATAGGAAGTTTGCTGTATCGTTCATGGATAATAAAAAAGAACAGACTTTTCAGCCTCGTTTTCAATCAATCCGGTCATCCTCGGTTACATCCCCTGAGCACAGGCGGCGACGCCTTCAATTCCTGCCATCCTGTGGCGATCGTTTGAGGATCATGATCCTGTTTTCCATCATATTGGCCACCTTCCGGAGCTGATTCTGGAGTGCCGCCACTCCTTCCGGTTTGAGCGTCAGGATGCGGTTCAACTGCTCATGCCAATGCTCGATCACCGCTATTTCCTGCTCCCGCAGCTTCTTGTTAAACCTAACCTGCATTTCCCTGAGCAGCGCTTCCTGTTCCATGTCGCTCATTTCCCTTCCTCCCGGTATGATGGTCCCATCTCCAATACGAGGTACGTCTTATATCAATTAGACTGTTTGTTGCAACCTCGAATTTTCTGAGAAAACACCTTGACACTAAGCGTGCATTCATATATATACCGTTCGCGTTTCAGCTAATTTTCTTCAGAATATCGCTTCTTGATTATTCCGGAAATGACACGCAATGAGTAACCAATATGCGGGTCGGGCGAAGCTTGTCCGGGGAGAGACGTTGCAATTCCCCTTGAGCGGAGCGGATTCGCGTCAGGTAAAACAAACTATTTACAAAAGGGAGGTAGTGTTATGGCGTTAGATTTCAACTTTACGGAAGAGCAAAGGATGCTCGAGGATTCAGTTTACAAATGGGCAATGGCTTGGCTGGAGCCCCAGATGGAACATGCCTACGAGATCGACGAGATGCCCAAAGACCTGTTCAAGCAGACGGGCGAGCTCGGCATCAACGGTATCGTCTTTGATGAAAAGTACGGCGGCGCCGCGCTGGGTTACGTAGAAACCCTGCTGGCATACGAGACCATCGCCCGGGTCAGCAATGCCCTGTCGATGACCGTCGGCGCAAGCCAGACTCTGTGCTTCGACAACTTCCGCAGAAATGCAACGGAAGCCCAGCGGGAATACGTCCTGCCCAAGTCCTGTACCGGTGAATGGATCGGCTGTCTCGGCATCACCGAGCCCAATGCCGGGTCCGACGCCATGGGCATGGCCACCAAGGCGGAGAAGAAGGGCGACAAGTACATCATCAACGGCAGCAAGATTTTCATCACCAACGGTCCGGTAGCCGACTTCATGGTATTCTACGCCAAGACGGATCCCGCCGCCGGTCCCAAGGGCATCTCGACCTTCTTCTTCGAGACCGCGGAACCCAAGAAAAAGGGTCAGGTAAAATTCGAGAAGATCAAGAAGTGGGGCATGAGAACCTCCCCAACGGCCCTGGTGACCTTCGAAGACATGGAACTTCCGGAAGAGAACCTCATCGGCGGGCTGAACAAGGGTGTGGCCGTCCTGACCAGCGGTCTCTGCACGGAGAGAATCACCCTGTCCGGTTGTACCCTCGGCGGTCAGAGAACCTGCCTCGAGCTCTCCCTGAAGTACTCCAAGGAAAGAGTCCAGTTCGGCAAACCCATCGCCTCCTTCCAGAGCATCCAGGAAAAACTGGCAAATATGTACTGCAATTACAAAGCCGGTAAGTTCTTGGCCTACAGCGCCGCTGCTTACTGCGACAGCCTGACGAACAAGTCCGGCGGCAAGGGCACGGACCTCGACCGCATGGCCGCCGCGTCCCTGCTGTTCAACGGCGAAGTCGGCACCAAGACCGGTCTCGACGCCATCCAGATCCACGGCGGATACGGTTACACGACGGAATACGCCATTTCGAGACACTTCCTGGATCAAAAACTGTGGGAGATCGGCGCCGGCACGTCGGAAATTCGCCGCATGATCATCGCCCGCGAGCTCATGAGAGACGACTTCAAGAGCGGTCTATAATTATAATCGACGACCGTTTCGTAAAAACTTAGCCTTAAAGAAATGCCATGACCTAACCAGTCATGGCATTTCTTATTCCTTAGGTAAAAATGAATATTGGTAAACTACTGATATTATTTTTCTCACTGTCCCTGTTAACTATAGCCGGAAACTCGGGGGCGAAAGAGGATACGGCCTATCTTTCTTTCCGTAAATCCGCCGCCAGCCCATCGGCTACGACGGTTTACACGGTAAAGAAAGGGGAGTGGCTTTTAGATATCGTTCGCCGGGTAACGGGACGGACAAAGAACCGACTGGCCATTATTCGAAAATACAATCCGGATCTCAAGGATATCAACCGCATCTACCCGGGACAGAAGATCGTGCTGCCCCTAAAGGACAAGACGCCTCTCCCCGCTCCGTTGGCAAAGACTGCACCCCGTCCCACTCCCGATCCCGCCGGCGCTGCAACCTTGCTGACCGCGGACTCGGCATTCCCCGCGGCGGAAAAATGGTCCGTGATCAAGCACATCCTTGGCGAAATCGGGGCGGTGGTTACCATCAGGGGCAAATACTATCTGCCTCTGCACGGCATGGGACAGCTTAACATCGACTGCGGTAAAATCCCCCTGGTTGAATTTCCCGACCGCGGGATGGTCTTCATCGACTTCCGCAATCAGTTCCCCGACGATCTTACCCGACTGGTGCGTCAGACCTGGAAGAATATTCAGGTACTGCAAATCGATCCCCACCTGACCGCCCCAGAAATCCTTGCGCGACTCATCGGCGTTTCGGGCAGCCATGAAATGCGCAGCCAGAAAGAACCTTTAAAAATCGGCAGCCCTCCGGTACTGCAAATCCGCCCCGATTGGATCATCATGCCTAAGACCGTATTTGCCACGCGTCCCCAAAAGCATTTTGCCCTCAAGATCAGAAGGGACGATGGTCCCGCCCTGCCCGAACCAATTTGGAACCAGGCACTGATCCAAGGCTGGAAAATTATCGAAATAAAAGGGGATAGATTAATACAACCATCCCATGAGGGCGGTTCCGTCCCCCGGCCGGTGGCACGTTTGTCTTCACAATCCTACCTGGAGCTTGCCGCTGATCTTTTCCAAAAAATGAATCTCGAGATCGGCAGAAACACCGATTTGAAGATCTTCGATGCCCGTCAGGACGGATTCGATCTCATCATCAAGGCGGAAATGACTATTGCCAAGGGGGAAAACAAACTCGTTCTTTCCAACCGGCGGCTGCCCAATCAGTTTTTAAACATCCTGAAAAAAAATCATACTGAGGTCATAACCCCCGGGGCCGATGAAACCAAGAGATCATTTCTCTCCAGATCCTGCCGTGCCCTGGGAATCAACCATGAAACAGGCGGCTTTGCCCTGCCGCTGGCGGCAAAGGGAGACCTGTCCGACGTGGTTGTCATTTTATCAGGAATGAAAATTACCCCGGATACAGGCAGGCCCTTCTATCTGACCGACGTTGATCCCGGGGAAGGCATCAACGGCTATCTGTCCCAAGCATTGGGTATATTGGTTATAACATATTGAGCGTCAAGGCTATTTCCCTTTTTTCCGGCGGACTCGACAGCATGCTCGCCGTGAAACTCATTCAGGATCAAGGCATCGTCGTGGAAGGATTGACCTTTACGACCCCCTTTTTCGACGCCCGGAAGGCAGACGCGGCCGCGACTCAAATCCGTATGCCCCTCACGATCGAGGATCTCACGACGGAACATCTGCTGATGATGAAAGCTCCCCGTTACGGCTTTGGGAAGCATATGAACCCCTGCATCGACTGCCACACCCTGATGCTTCATGCGGCCGGAAGGGTTATGGAATCTGCGGGGGCAGATTTTGTTTTCACCGGGGAAGTGCTGGGGCAGCGACCCATGTCGCAGACCAGGCAATCTCTGCATATCGTAGCGAAAAATTCCGGATACGCAGAGTATGTGCTACGGCCTTTGAGCGCCCGTCTTCTGCCGGAAAGCAAGCCGGAACGGGAGGGGAAGGTGGACCGCCAAAAGCTCCTGGCCATTCAGGGCCGCAGCCGCAAGACCCAGATGGAAATGGCAAGGGCCTACGGAATCAGACATTATCCTCCCCCGGCCGGCGGGTGTCTGTTGACGGACCCAATGTTTTCCCTGCGGCTTAAGGATCTGTTACAGAGACAACCGGATCCTGCCCGCCGGGATATAGAACTCCTCAAGTACGGCCGGCATTTCCGAATCGAGGGAGCGGTCAAGATAATCGTGGGACGAAACGAAAAAGACAACCTTGCCCTGCAGTCCCTGATCGGGGAAGATGACGCGGTCCTGAAGATGATGGAGATCCCCGGACCGCTGGTCCTCATTCCCGGCGGGGGCAGTGAAGAGGAAATTCAAGAAGCGGCCCGGCTATGCGTCCTTTACAGCGACGCACCGCAAGACGGGGAAGCGGCGGTACAGGTTGCCGCCTCGGGAAAGATTTATGTAACCATAGTCCGCCCCGCCGACCGCGGCGCCGCGAACCGGCGGATCATTCAATAGTATCAAGAGGAAAAACAGATGTTGCCTCTAAAAGGGATGCGGATTCTCGATCTCGCGCAGATGTTGCCGGGAGGGCTTTGCAGCCAGATCCTCGCCGACCTGGGCGCCGAAATAATCAAAATTGAAAATCCCGGCAGTGGGGACGGATTCCGCAACTCCCCCCCCCTGATCGGGACCAGTGGGAGTTTCTTTCATATCCTGAACCGCAACAAGAAGAGCCTCACCCTCAACATAAAGACCGGCGAGGGCCGGGAGATCTTTCGGCGCCTGGCGATCCGCGCCGACGTAATCATCGAAAACGCCCGTCCCGGAACAATGGAAAAAATCGGTCTGGGCTATGAAGAGATGTGCCGTCTAAACCCACGGCTAATTTATTGCTCATTGACGGGATTCGGCCAAACCGGTCCGTATCGCCACCGCCCCGCCCACGACATCAACATCCTGTCCATTTCCGGGATACACGATCTGCTGGGAGAAAGAGGCCGGGCGCCCATCGTCCCCGCCGTCATGATCTCCGGGGCTGGCGGGGGGGGATTGAACGCCGCCCTTGGAATCCTTTCCTCGCTGTTGCGTCGGGAACGGACGGGGGCCGGACAGTACCTCGACGTCTCGATCCTCGACGGCCTGAGTCCCTTCCTGGCGTTGATGATGTCGGAATATCTCGCCCAACGGACAGATCCGGTCCGGGGGGAATCACGCTTGGGAGGGGGTTACGCCTGCTATAATGTCTATGAAACGAGCGATGGTAAATTCATTTCGATCGGCTGCCTTGAGGAGAAGTTCTGGCAGGAACTCTGTTCCTGCTTGGGACGGGAGGAATTCCGTCCGGACCTGAACGCGCCCCAGGCCCGCCAGGCGGAAATGATCGATGAATTCCGGCTGATCTTCCGGCAGAAGAGCCGCCGGGACTGGTTAGAAATCCTGGACCGCTACGACATCTGTTTTTCCCCGGTAAACTCCCTTGCGGAGGCCTGCGAGGACCCCCAGATCCAGGCGCGGCAACTCTGGTTTTACACCCCCCATCCTTCGGACGGTTCCGTTCCCCAGCAGGCATTTCCCATCAGGTTTTCCGCCGATCAACCCGGGCTGCGGAACCCGCCGCCGCTTCTTGGCCAGCACACCGGGGAAATTCTGAAAGAGCTGGGATATTCGGAAGATGATCTCGCCGAACTGAAGTCACACGGAATCATTTGAGGGCAAACCATTTATCACTCGACAAGATTATTACTGAGGCAGAAACCGATTCCGCTTCCACCCGATTATCCGCTCCGATCGGCATGTGGAAATCAGCGAAGCTGATTACTGTGCATAAATCAGCGCAGCTTATCGGTGTTCCCTAATCAGCCGGGCTGATTGTTCCTCCTAATCCTCCATGTCGATTTGCCGTGGCTGCATTTCCCTCACGGCATAATCGAGATAGATCTTCTCCTCCATGAACAAGGAGAACAGATCCGCATCGATGTGCCGCATCTTTGCCATGTCTCGGAGGATGGCGAGGGCTTCGGAAAGGGTGTTGGCCCGCTTGTAGGGCCGGTCACCCGCCGTTAGGGCCTCAAAGACATCGGCCAGGGCAATGATGCGCGCCTGGAGTGGTATCTCCTCCCCCGCCATACCCTGGGGATAGCCGGAACCATCGAGCTTTTCATGGTGGCTGCCGGCAAAGACCGGGATGTTCTTCAGCCGCTTGGGAAACGGCAGATTTTCCAGAAGTCTCTTGGTAATAAGGGCGTGATTGTTGATGATCTCCCGTTCGACATCCGTCAGGGTGCCACGGAATACGGCCAGGTTTTGGTACTCATCATCGGTAAGAAGAGGTTTATCCTGACCGTCCTGTGTCCATTTCCTGCCGGCGATCGCCTTGAGACGGGCGATGTCATCCGGACGGACCGGCGACTCCCCCGTGTTCAGAGCGGCTAAAAAATCCATATCCGCCCGTATTTGTCCAGCGAAATCATCGTCTTTCGTTATTTTTTCCCGCTCACCGTCCGTATGTGAACCATCATGTCGCCTCCGGTCCAGTTCATGGTCCCTGATCATCACTTCCCCCCGTGTTTTGATCAGCTCCATGCGGTCGCAGGCAGCCATGAGCTTGGTTGCCTTGTCAACAATACGTTCCGGAGTGGTTATTTTCCCCACGTCGTGAAGCCATGCGGCCATCCGAATTTCCTGCATCTCATGGTCGGAAAAACGAACCCCGGCGAACCGACCTTTTTGCGCCGTGTTTATTTTTTCCGCAATGGACATGGTGAGGTCGGCCACACGTCTGATGTGTCCGCCGGTGTATGGAGACTTTTCGTCGATAGCCTGGGCGATGGTCTTTACAAAGGCATCCAGAAGATCTTCGAGGCTTTTGATCAGTTGGTTTTGCGAAATGGCCACGGCGGCCTGGGAGGCAAATGATTCGGTGATCATGACGCTCTCCCGGGAAAAGGGCATCACCTGTCCCGTCTGTTTATCTTTGGCGTTCAACAATTGCAGAACGCCGATGATATCCCCTTCGTGATTTCTCATGGGGACAACGAGCATCGACTGGGAACGATAACCGGAGCGGGCATCAAAATCTTTGGTTCCCTGGAAATTGAAACCCGCGGCATGATAGACATCGGGAATGTTGACGACCTTGCCGGTGAGGGCGGCATAAGCGGAAACATTGGCCATGTTCCGTCTCGTCGCGCCCCGCTTGAGCCGGACGGGCGGCCAGTCGATCGGCTCCCCGGCGCCGCCTTTGCGAATGCCCAGCGTTTGATTATAGATGATGGCGAATTCGAGAAAGTTGCCCTCGCAAGACAGGGTATACAAGGTCCCCCCATCAGCGGACGTCAAACCGCAGGCCTCGTCGATTATCATCTCCAGCAGGCGGTTGACGTCCCGTTGCGCCGACAGGGCCACGCCGATTTTGGACAGACGCTCGACAACGCTCAAGGAATTGGTAGTTGACCTTCTCTTCATATCCCCATCATATCATCGGACTGCCACACAGGAAAGATGTTTTTCAAGCCGAACTTTCAACGCGGCAATCACAACGTCTGTAAAGCAATTCATCTCTCCCGGTCCGGGAGCGAGTATTTTCGACGGCACAAATCGCTGCAGTACATATCTTGATTCCGTGGGAATGAGTCCCGCCGTGGCGACAACATCCTCCGGCGTAATAAGTGGCGTCACCAGGGTGGTCCGGAACTCATGGGGAATGCCGGCGCCGGAGATCAATGAGACACTTGCCATGATATCCCCGTCGTTTACCTCGGCGCCGGCAATGACGGCATATTTCTCCAGCGGCCCTTTTATATCCATGGCAATATAATCCACCAATCCTTTTTCCAAAAGCTTGGCCAGGGTTAACGGAGCGGAGCCGTTGGTGTCGAGCTTCACGAGAAAACCCAACTCTTTGACGTCGATTAAAAAATCGGCCAAGTCTCTCTGCCGGGTTGGCTCGCCCCCGGTTATGGTGACGGCATCCAATTTATCCCGGCGTCCGGCGAGAAAGGAGAGAATATCCCCGGAGGGAATAGTCTTCCCGAAACGGCGGGGATCGACGAGTTCGGGATTGTGACAATAGGGGCAGCGGAAGTTGCATCCCTGGGTGAAGACCACGGCGCCGATCCTGCCGGGATAATCGATCAGGGAGAACCTCTGCCAGCCGCCGATCTTCATCCCGCGGCCCGGAATGTCCTGCGAAGCTTGAATTCCTCCTGCTTTCCCCGGTTCCACTGCTTCACCGGCCGGAGGTAGCCCACCACCCGTGAATAAACCTCACAGGACTCACCACATTCCGAACAAACGGTCTGCTCCCCCTTGAGATAGCCATGGGAAGGACAGACGCTGAAGGTAGGGGTAAAGGTTAGGTAGGGAAGCCGGTACTGGTTGCAGACCTTACGGACAAGGCAGCGCACGGTGGCGGGATCGTCGATACGCTCCCCGGCGAAGGCATGAAATACCGTACCGCCGGTATATTTCGTCTGGATGCCGTCCTGAAGATCCAGGGCCGTGAAGATGTCATCCGTGAAGTTGACCGGCAATTGCGTGGAATTGGTGTAAAAAGGCTCCGCTCCCCGGGTTCGGAAGGCCTCTTCGTTGGCACACCGTGCCTCGGGGTATTTCTGTTTGTCCAGTCGTGCCAGACGGTAGGACGTGCCCTCCGCCGGCGTCGATTCCAGGTTGTAGTTGTTCTTCGTGGACTTCTGAAAGGCAATGAGTTTCTCTCTCATGAAATCGAGCACCCGTTTAGTAAAATCCTGCCCCTCCGGCGTCCCGATGTCCCGCCCCAGCAGATTCAGACAGGCCTCGTTCATCCCCACCAGTCCGATGGTGGAAAAGTGATTCTTCCAGTATTCGCCGAAACGCTCCTTCATCTTCCGCAGATAATATTTGGTGTAGGGATAGAGATTGCCGTCGGTGAATTTTTCCAGTACCTTACGCTTCGTTTCCAGGCTTTCCCGGGCAATGATCATCAATCTTTCCAGGCGCTGGAAAAATTCGCTCTCCGAAGCGGCGAGGTGGCCAATCCGCGGCATGTTGATGGTGATGACGCCTATGGAACCGGTCAGGGGATGGGACCCGAACAGGCCTCCCCCCCGTCTCTCCAGGTCCCGGTTGTCGATGCGCAACCGGCAGCACATGCTCCGGGCATCCTCGGGACTCATATCGGAGTTGATGAAATTGGAGAAATAGGGCACCCCGTATTTGGCCGTCATTTCCCAGAGACCGTCAAGGTTCGGATCTTCCCAATTGAAGTCCCGTGTGACATTGTAGGTCGGGATAGGAAAGGTAAAGACCCGACCCTTGGCATCGCCGGCGGCCATGACCTCGAGAAACGCCTTGTTGAACAAATTCATCTCATCCTGGTATTCGCCGTAGGTTTCCCGCTGCGGAACGCCGCCGATGATCACATGTTGATCCGCGTAGTGCCGGGGCACGGTGACATCGAGGGTAACGTTGGTAAAGGGAGTCTGAAACCCTACCCGGGTGGGAACGTTGATATTGAAGATGAACTCCTGGAGGACCTGCTTGATCTCCTGGTAATTGAGGCCATCGGAGCGGATAAAGGGTGCCAGGAGGGTATCGAAATTGGAAAAGGCCTGGGCCCCCGCTGCCTCCCCCTGGAGGGTATAGAAGAAATTTACCACCTGCCCCAGAATACTGCGGAGATGTCGCGCCGGCTTGCTCTCCACCTTGCCGGATACACCCTTGAATCCTTCCAGGAGCAGATCGTAAAGGTCCCAGCCCACGCAGTAAACAGACAGCAGACTCAGGTCGTGAATATGGAAATCCCCCTCGCTGTGGGCCTTCCGGATCTCCGGGGAATAGATCTCGTTAAGCCAGTAAACCTTGCTGACCTCGGAAGATATATAGTTGTTCAATCCCTGGAGCGAATAATCCATGTTACTGTTCTCGTGCACCTTCCAGTCGATCTTCCGGAGGTATTGATCCACGAGGTCGATCTCCATTTTGTTCGCGACCTCCCGCAGGCGGGCATGCTGATCCCGGTAGATGATATAAGCCTTGGCGGTCCGCCGGTAGGGCGAATCCAGAAGCACCTCTTCGACGATATCCTGGACTTCCTCCACCGTCATGATCTTGCTGTCGAAAAGTCTCTCGGCCAGGTTCAGGACCCTGATGGTCATCTTGTGCGCTAGCTTGTCGTCGAATTCTCCCGTGGCCATTCCGGCCTTGGCGATGGCATTGGTGATCTTCTCGGCCTTGAATTTGACCAGACGGCCGTCACGCTTGCGGATCTTGGTGTGCATCTTTCCCTCCGGGTGTTCGATTTTTTTCTCTGGCGTCGGTAATGAGCATTTAGTTGAATATTACGCTATATATGGGGTTGGCATGGATAGATAACACTACATGTAGTTATATGCAAGAAAAAACCTTAGGCAGGTAAGATTATTCAAAATAAACAATTGGCCGGTGCATGGCAAAGGCGTTTCCCGGAGCAGGACCGGGGAAAGGAATTCCGCCAAGACACTCCCGACACCGGATATGTGGTGTTCCGACGTCGGAGTCCGGTCAGGCCGCCGAACTTCTCCAAATGTCTGGCATGGGACAGGGCTTGGCTCATGAGGTACATCATGGGCATCCAGATTGGAGGTCGCCGCGGTTTCAAGCCCCGTTTCTCCGTCCTTCCGGGGATGCCGCCCACACCATCCATGATATGAAACACGATCTTGCCTTAGTTTGTGATTACCTGCATATCGACCAATTCCGGCCGCATGTATAAATCTCCTCAAGTCAGTCAGGGGGGAATGAAAGGGGGCGGGTGATGTTCCATTCACCCCCCGGTTTTATTGTTTACGGTCACTGTTAGCGGAGGCTAAGGAGCTTCCGGGCGATTACGACCCGTTGAATTTCGTTGGTACCCTCGTAGATCTGGCAGATCTTGGCATCGCGCATATGACGTTCCGCAGGGTATTCCTTGCAGTAGCCGTAGCCGCCGAAGATCTGGACGCATTCGATGGCCGCCTTCATTGCCACGTCGGAGGCGTACATCTTGGCCATGGCCGATTCCTTTTCATAATCCAGGTGATTGTCTTCCAACCAGGCGGCCCGGAGGAGGAGGAGTTCCGCCGCATCGAGTTCCGTGGCCATATCGGCCAGTTTGAACTGAATGGCTTGGAAGGTCGCAATGGGTTTACCGAACTGGACCCTTTCCTTGGCATAGTCCAGAGCATCCTCCAGTGCGGCCTTGCCGATGCCGCAGGCCTGGGAACCGATGCCGATGCGACCGCAGTCCAGTCCCATCAACATCTGTTTGAATCCCTGACCTTCCTTGCCCAACAGGTTGGCCGCCGGGACTTCCGCATCCTCGAAGATCAGTTCCGCCGTACCGGAGGCCAGAATGCCCATCTTCTCCTCGATTTTACCGGTTGAGAAGCCGGGGGTATTCTTCAGATCGACAATCAGGTTGATGACGGCCCTGTAGCCCCTACTGGCATCGGTCGTCGCCGCCAGCACGCAATACCGGGCCACATTGCCATTGGTGATGAAACGCTTGGCGCCATTGACAATGAACTTGTCCCCTTTCAGCTCCGCCTTGCAGGCGAGCGATCCGGCATCGGAACCGGCTCCGGCCTCCGTCAGGGCGTAACAACCTTCAACCTTTCCACTCGCTACCGGGGTGAGGAAATTAAGCTTCTGCTCCTCCGTGCCGAAGGTATTGACGGGAAATCCATAGAGGGAGTTGTTCACGGAGACGATGACACCGCAGCTTGCACAGGCCTTGGAAATGGCGATCATCGCATGGACATAGGTGACGGTGTCCATGCCGGCGCCACCGTACTCCGTGGGAATGGCCACGCCCATAATGCCCATCTCACCAAGGGCCCGGCATATCTCCTCGGGATGACGATGGGTACGATCCAGTTCCGCCGCGATGGGCCTGATCCTGGTTTCGGCATATTTTGTTACCTGATCCTTTACCATTTGCTGTTCTTCGGTCAGTCCAAAATTCATACTTAGCCCCCCTGAAATAGCATAAATTTGTGTTAAGTTTCATAAGTAAATATACAACTAAATTTTTACGGTATGCCAACTTTTCCAGACCGGATTCTCAACCAACTGGATTCACAAAGCTTTTCTAAACGCGCTAAGACATTGCTTCTTGTCGGGTGTGAGTATAGGGAGGCTGTTTTCTCCTGTCAATGGATAATGTTCACATAAAATCAGGTACGGCGATACCGTCGGGCGAGGAAGTAGGATTGGAGGTGGTCCTTGTTGAGCGATCGGCTTGCTTTACGGTCGAGTTGCCTGTGAGTAAGACATTTTCAGGCGCCGAATTTTTCCAGGCGTTTTGCATGGGCAAGGGCCTGGCCCATAAGATACATCATCGGCATACGACCCAGACCGCCGCGGATACAATCCCTTTCCGCAAAATAGACAACCATGTCGGGACGGCAGGTCGGTGCCGACAAAATGACCGGTACGGGATGCCAGGAATGGGACGCCAGGACCGCCGGGGTGGAATGATCGCCCGTTACGACCAGGACATCTGGTTTCAGGTCTGTAATCTGAGGCAATAGGGCGTCAAACTCTTCGATAACCGTAACCTTGCCGTCGAAATTGCCGTCCTCGCCCCGGGAATCGGTGGCCTTAACATGGATGAAAAAGAAGTCATAATCAGAGTAGTGATCCCGAAGGAGGGCGATTTCTTCCGCGACCGTATCGGTATGGCCGGCGATATTCATCCCCAACAGGCGGGCGATGCCGCGATACATGGGATAGCTGGCAATCGCCAGGGCATTGAGGAGGTACCGGTCCTTCAGGGATGGATATTTACGATATTTTGCATAGCCCCGCAGGAGCATCATGTTGGCCTTCGGCTCCGCGGAGAGGACTTCTCCGGCGCGTTTAATAACGCTGCTGAGGATGGTCTCCGTGTATTTGGCTTCGGAAACCAGGGCGCGGGGTGCCAGGGGCGCCATGCCCGTATGCTGGGGATCTGTTTCCACGATCTCCTCGGCAAGACCATCCCCCCGCAATACGAGGACGGCCCGGTGCTCCTTCACCGACTGGAAGATGACCTCCACGTCGCCATCGCAAGGAATGTTTTCCTGCAGCATTTTACATATGCGGCGGTTCGTCTCATTGTCAATGCGCCCCGCCCGCCGGTCGATAACAATCCCGTCGCTGTTTACCGTCGCAAAATTGATGCGGATCAGGAGATCCTTTTCCGACATGGGGAAATCGATTCCCGCCCCCTCCAGGATTCCCCGGCCGATGTTGTTCTTTACGGGATCATAGCCGAACAGGGCAAAATGGGCGGGACCGCTCCCCGGGGTGATTCCATAGCCAACGGGGTCGAGGAGGCCGCAGACCCCTTTCTTGGCCAAGGCGTCCAGATTGGGGGTCTGCGCCGTTTCAAGCTCCGTCATTCCTTCCGGACCGGGCAGACCGCCGAGACCATCCATGATGAGAAATATGATCTTCGTCTTGTTGGGTATCACCAGGGTATCGATCAATTCGGGATGCATTGGAATTCTCCATTCAAGTAGATAGAGCGGAATTTCTTCCGCTCTATCTGTTCACGCTTCGGGTCTTCCTGCCTTTAAGCAGGGTTAATTTGAA
>Ga0302248_1000101_pt1 | contig 98449 bp, 89 predicted proteins | sample AAG_UR_Leu_MG_FD_193528 | JGI IMG/M metagenome (GOLD analysis project Ga0302248, IMG submission 193528) | Enriched activated sludge microbial communities from anaerobic digester in WTTP, New Holstein, Wisconsin, United States - AAG_UR_Leu | ecosystem: Engineered > Bioreactor > Anaerobic >...
CAAGCCCTAAAAGATCATCGGTGGTGTCCTTGCATACTTCTAGGGTCAACTCACCCTTAATTTCTTTATCCGTTTTTGCCGCTTTGATCTTTGTTAAAGCGGTATAACCATCATCCCGGGTCACGTCCTTGCGAAAATTTAAAGTTCCAAGATTGGCGGGCGTTAGTGTCATATCATCCAACCATAGGCCATAGACGGGTTGGTTTTTATGGTCAAGTGCGCGAAAGCGTATCTTTTTTTCTTCCTCAGGGCTTAGGTATATGATCTCTGCTTCTTTTACTATTTTGACCGGACAGGCGATGGTGACTTTTTCCGATTCAGAATCAATTACTTCCAAGGTAGAAATGAGCGGCACACCAAATATTTTGGTTACTTTGCTATCGATAACGGCCTGCGGTCTGCGGCAGGCGAAGAGTTCCTTGAAACAACTGGAAGAAAAGATTTGTTCATCTATATCGATGGAAAAGGTTTTCCTGATCGTTTCCTGATCACTTTTGAGGGAGGGTTTGCCATAATACATAAAACTATCGCCGCGAATTCGATTGGAGAAGCAATAAAGCTTTTGGCCTTCGCCATCTAAGCCTATGCTTCCATATTTGTCATGAATTTCTTTGATTTCTATTTCAAGTTTTGGAGCATCGGGGTTTCTTTGGACTTTACCTGATTTTATCGCGTACTTGATTTTTTTAGGTGCCAGTTCTTTGGCCAACATTGGCTGCAAGGTATTTATGATGTGTTGCAGAGGGGCGCGAAAACTATCGAGATCATTTATGCTGCGGGCCTCTAGTTCTTTAGTAAAAAATATGACGCCTTGCCCGCGATCAGATACGCGGGCGATTTGCATAGAAATATGAATTTTTCCACTAAAATTAAAATTTTCAGTAAGGAGCGTTCTTATGTAAACTAGTGTGTTTTTTTCTTCGGGAACAAAGCGAATATTGTGCACTACAACCGTTCCTGATTCGGTGTTTGGAAGGTTCTCGCGCAACCAATTTTGCAGATGAGGTGGATCGACGATCACCGTTCCATCACTATTGGTTTTCATGGAACTGGCCGAAAATGAGATTTGGGGTTCCCAGGTGGCACCGCATTCAAATTCTTCTGCCTGGAGGTGAGTAGTGAATTGGAGCGAAAGCATCATAATGATGATTGTAAAAAAATTGACTGTTCTCATTTTGGGTTCCTTGGTGAATATTTTAAGAGTTGGCAATATATAGCATTTTTTATCTTGATGTTCAATCTCTGGAGAGGGTCATTTTACCGGGGACGCTTTGTGTCTTTCGCAACCCGTGCCACCGCTTAGTTCCGCTGTTGGGCATCATAAAATATAAAACAATCTCATTGACATGTTGTAGCCAATAGAATACAACCATAGCATGATCGAAATTCGCAAAACCGATCATTTTGCCCAGCGGATTGATGGTCTGCAAGATATCTGTGCTCGTGTTTGTATTCAGGCAAGAATTGAACGACTGGCTATGGGTAACCACGGGATGTTAAGCCCCTTTCAATTATCATCAAAGCTAATCCACTATTTTCACCAATTTTAGTCCACCCATTGTTTTCATAAACCTTTAATTCTCTTCATGTTTTTTATTGCTCCTTCTTTTTCCCCATCATTTTGATGTATAATGCTTTTCCCTTGAATGAAGAAGGGATTGCAGTGATGTAATAATAATCAAAGAAGGTTGTATCAGGTTTAATAAGTCTGATTTAGTAAATTTCTGCTATGGAATATTAAATGCCGCTGGCTATGGAATTTATTTTAACTTTAAGGCTAATGGCGGCCATTAGAAATTGGGATGTAATGACAAATGGGTTTATTTATAGTTATCAAAAAGTGCTATTGTGGATTGCAGGAAGGAGCGTTGCTTGTAGAATCACCTGAAAGACTCAATTTTGTTAAACATCAGAAGACAATTTCTCTTTCATGACCTTTTCGTGAAGCCATACCTTGATAAGGGCGCCTCTATCAACGCCTATTTTTTCACGGATTACGTCTATATCCCTTACAAGAGATTCTGCAATATCAAGCGTTATGCGTACTTTTCTGTTTGGGCGGGTTATACTGGTCTTCGAGAGGTCAATAAGGTCTGTGACATCCTCTCCTGCATCAAATCTCTTGTCAAATTCTTCTGCTGTTTCGGCTAAGCGTTTCTTTTTCATATATCTTTTTCTCCTTGGCTCTTGATCGTCTTACTGAAATTATACGAACAGCACCTTCTCTGATTGTAAATATGGCTGTCCATATTTTATCTTCAATCCCGTGTTTCTTAAGATTAGACTCACTCTTTTCCGCATCCCACTCGAATACCATAATTCATTATACATGATTTATACAGATTTGCAACAGATTAATGTCATGGAATATTTCAGGGTTGTCAATCCTTATCAAAACTAATCCACTATTTTCACCAATTTTAGTCCACCCATTGTTTTTATAAACTTTTGATTCTTTTCATGTTTTTTATTGCCCCTTCTTTTTCCCCATCATTTTGATGTATAATGCTTTTCCCTTGAATGAAGAAGGGATAGCAGTGATGTAATAGTCTGTCCAATATGGCGGCAGCTACCACATCATCGGCAAAGATATCCAATCATCCGTAATAAGAAGATCGATTAAAGGAGGTCCTTCCTCTGCCATTTACCCATTAATGTATTGTAACTATTATTTTTAGTGGCGAATGTATCATTTCATGAAGACTAACTGATGCATAAAAAAGGTTTGTCCGGGAAGACCCAGAGAAAACCCTTCCCGGACAACAACAACCCGCATCAAAGCTACAATGTGCCTCAATGCATCTGCTCTATGATGCGTTTTGCCCTTCTCTTTTCATAATCTTTTTATCTTTTTTTCTGCCTTTATTAATTGTCCCAGCAACAAATACGGCGATAATTCCAAATGCCGCAATGATTACGACCACGGTCATTATTATTTCAAAAGTAATGATTGGTTGCATCCTCTTTAAGCCATATTATAAGCTCACGTTCTTTTTTTCTGTAAAATACGTTACATTAATGCTATTTTTAAAGAAAAGGCGGGTGTTTATGGCAGAATATTTTCCAGATTCTCCTTATGTAGTTGATAATGTAGGCGGTTTTTCTGAGGAATTAATGCTTCTGCTTTCAACATCGGCTACAAAAAATTATAATCCAGGCGAAATAATCTATCTTCAGGGTGAACCAAGTAAATATTTTTATTTTCTCAAAGACGGTAAGGTAAAGGTTAGCATATTTAAGGAGGATGGATCTGAAAAGATCCTTGCCATCCAAGAAAATAATACGTTTTTCGGTGAAAGCGCAGCCTTTGACCGATATCCATATTTTGCCACGGCAACAGCAATGCTTACATCGAGGGTTTGCTGTATTAAAATTGAAGACGCAGAAACGCTTATACAAAAACATCCTCGCATTTCATTCCTTATAATAACCTCAATAATCAGAAAATTGCGACTACTCGGGTTGCAGGTTGAAGACCTGACTTTTCTTGATGCCCAAAAAAGGGTTGTCCATATCATCCTTAAGCTTCTTGACGAAGTTGGATTTTCTACAAAAGACGGTATTGTAATAGAGAAGAGGTTGACACACGAAGACCTGGCAAGCCTGACAGGTCTGTCAAGGGTGACCGTCACAAATGTTTTAAATTATCTTGAAAAATTGAACCTAATATCCAAAGGGCGACAAAAGATCATGATTATAAACAAAGACAAGCTGTCTTCATTGATGGAAGAACCCACATAAAGCGCGAGAAAATGATTCGTTGTCTATATATATTTGTGTGTATGTTTCTGGTTTTGGTTGCATTCTGCAATGAAACTGCTGCCATATCCCTGAAAACAATTACATTCACAACAAAGAACAGCGTGTGGTCAAAAAATTTTGAAATATTTACAGACATGATTGAAAAAGAATCGGATAGAACGATTACGTTTCAATTCGTTGGTGGACCTGAGTCTATACCGCCCTTTGAGCAGATCGAGGCTCTAAAAAATGGTGTTGTTGATGTTGCCTTGCTTCCTGGCGCATATTTTGTTCCACAACTTCCCGAGGCAGATACAATGAAACTTTCGCCTTATTTACCCTGGGAAGAAAGGGACAAAGGAATCTATCAATTTTATCAGGGTCTTATAAGTGATAAACTCGGTATATATTACCTTGGAAAGATTACCGGCGGGACCAGATATCATTTTTACCTTAAAAAACATATTAAGAAACCCGACTTTAAGGGGCTCAAGATAAGGGTAACCCCAATCTATGAGCCCTTTGTAAGGGCACTGGGCGGGACAGCGGTCACACTGGCCCCGGGCGAATTATATATAGCCCTTGAAAGAGGGGTGGTCGATGGTTTCGGTTGGCCATCGATTGGCGTAACTGACCTTGGCTGGCATGAAGTCATTAAATATGTTGTATATCCGGGTTTTTACCAAACCGATGTGTGTATCCTCATAAACCTCAAAACATGGAATAGGCTCGACAGTAATGCAAAAAGATTGTTCCATAGCGTTATTGAAAAAACAGAAAGGCATAGCTATGAATTATCGCAACAGATGGCAAATGATGAAAAGGTATTTTTAAAAAATAGAGGCATAGGTGTAATAAATTTTTCCGGCGAGGAAGAGGAATATTATCTGAAAAATGCTGACAAAGCTGCTTGGGATAGAATAAGTGTGAAAAGCCCTTCAAACGCCTTAAGGATCAAACAACTTTTTAAAAAATGATTTATTTGCAACCATGGTAAATATGTCAAGACTATTGAACTGTATTATCAGCAAAATGGCAATGGTTTCCGGCTTTTTAATCCTCTTTATCATGTTTTCCATATGCACCGAGGTAGCAATGCGGCAAATCTTGAACAAACCGCTAATGTGGACTGTGGAGATTTCTGAATACCTTCAGGTCTATATAACCTTTTTGGGCGCTGCATGGGTTTTAAGAAAAGATGGGCATGTTAGGCTCGACGTTCTCTTAAACAATATAGGCAGTGACAAGAGAAAAATCCTATATTGCCTGTCAAGCGTTATAGGTGCGCTGACGGTTTTATTGATATCTTTTTTCTCCGGGTGGACAGTTTATGAGCAGTTCAATCTTAAAACTCCCGTCATCAAGGCGCTTGAGATACAAAAATGGATAATACTGATGCCTTTGCCAATAGGTTCTTTTTTTATGTTCATTGAATTTGTTGTCAAAATATTTTCAGCGGATAGCGAAAACAAATGATAGAATGGTGGTCAATTCTCCTGTTTTTTTTCATCAGTTTTTCCATCCTCATTTTTATTGGGGTACCTGTTTCATTTTCTTTTCTGTTTATAAACGTTATTGGTTCGTTTATTTTCATGGGTGGCGTTCAAGGTGTTAAGCAACTCTCTTTGAGCATTTACAGTGCACTCTCCAACTTTACAATCACCCCCATCCCTCTTTTCATCCTTATGGGAGAGATCATCTTTCAATCAGGCATCGCCTTCAAAGCCTTAAATGTCATAGATAAGTTTTTTGGGAAGATACCGGGCAGATTGAGTATACTTTCTGTTGCTGCCTCGACGTTTTTTTCCGGGCTTACAGGTTCGGCAATAAGCAATACCGCATTGCTCGGTTCAATACTGATCCCGGAAATGAAGAAAAAGGGATATGGAAAGCCATTTATTATAGGCCCAATCATCGGTTCAGGGGGTCTTGCCATGATGATACCTCCAAGCGCACTTGCCGTAGTGCTTGGCTCTGTTGCCCACATCTCCGTTGCGGGCATACTTGTGGGGAGCATATTGCCCGGACTTATCATGGCATCTCTATATACGTTGTACATAATAACAAGGGCATTGATTCAGCCATCTCTTGCCCCCGCATACGAATCACAAAAACATAGCAAAACCACTATCCTGAAAGAATTTTTCTTGTTTGTCTTACCTCTTTTTTCCGTTGTCATACTTGTCATCGCCCCTATCTATTTTGGTGCGGCGACACCTACAGAATGCGCGGCACTGGGATGTCTTGGATCGCTTGTGTTATCAGCCTTTTATAAAAAGCTGAATTTGGCAATCTTAAAGAAATCATTGGAGGTCACTACAAAAATTAGTTGTATGATATTTCTCATTATTGCCGGCTCCGTTGGCTTCGGTCAAATAATCTCTTTTACAGGTGCAGGAAACGGCATGACCTTGTTCATGTCTTCCCTTTCGATTTCAAAAACAACGTTAATTATTTTAACGATAATCATAATGCTGATTCTTGGATGTTTCATGGATCAGATAGCCATGATGATGATAACACTGCCCCTTTTTATGCCTCTGATTCATCAGTATCAGATTAATCCGGTGTGGTTCGGAATAATCATGCTTATTGCAATGGACATTGGGTTTACATCCCCGCCCTTCGGCCTTCTGCTTTTTGTATTTAAAGGCATCGCACCCGATGATATTTCAATGCCGGACATATACAAAGCTGCCATCCCCTTTATTCTGTGCAATCTAATAACAATCATTCTTATTTTAGTGTTTCCCAACATCGTTATTTATGTGACAGATACTATAAAACACTAAACCTGTTATTTTGCATATGAATTATTGATAAACGGGGAAAAAAGATGTTGGATTGTGCTGTTAAAGCCATGCGGACCTATTCCTTGGGCTTTTATGAGGTTTGGAAGGTTTATGCGTACATCGTGTCCACCTCCGGCTTTCTCAACAATGAAACATGACTCTACTTGTTCAAACATAGGGACGTCATTTAACCCATCACCAATGGCAACCGTGAAAACCTCTTCATATTTTTTGCGGTATAACCCTGTCAAGATAGAAACTGCCTTTCCTTTATCGTTGTCCCCAAGCAGATGGTAAATCTTCCCTTCGGTCTTTTTTAGTCCCATTTTGTGTATTTCATCAAAGAGCGCTTCTTTGTCATGCGTATTGCCATAGAAAAAAAATGGTTCATCGAAATCCCTGTTTTTCGACATTGTGGCCTGTTGTACGTCCAGCCCCATGGTTTGGGCAACATCTTCGATGGTCATGTCTCCAAACCCTTTTACTGAAAAGCCCTTTGTGCGTAATTCATTTAATGCATTTCTCAACCGCAGATAAGAAGTCCCGAGTCGTAAAAAAACATAATCATCCAAAAAGTCCGTTTTCCCGAGTGTATTTATTGCAACATCGTTGAAATAGCCCTTCGGTATAAATATGCCCCCACCGTTTTCTGAAACAAATGGATCATAATTGTTCATCTGGCGCCTGTAGTATTCTATCTCACTTCTTGTCTTGCTTGAACAAAAAACCAGTGGAATCTGATTCTCTTTTATAAGCCTCAGGGCAGGAAGCGCTGCCAAAAACGAATAATTGTCATCAAGCAGCGTGCCATCCAGATCGGTAAATATAATGGTGTTTTTCATGTTGTCTTTGTTTATATTATTTTATTGTCTAACCGAATGTAAAATGCTTTACAAATGCAATACCTTTTGCATGGGCCGCAAGAAAGGCTTCAACCTGGATATAGGCTTATCTCTATAGGTGCTTACGTATCAATAAGCCCTTTAAAACATATGATCGACAGATCTTTCATAAAATCCCAAACCATATAAAAATATGCGTAATGTAATGTGGGTAACAGTAATCTGCACACTAACAGGATATTATGTCATTCATTTCAAGGAGGCATTGTATGTCCGACTTTTATCAAACTGGCACTGTCGCTACATTGCATCGCTTAGGGAGAGAAAACGTAGATATCATAGAAAAGAAGCTCGTCCGATACGCCTCGGAAAGACCGATCGCGCTTGTATTGCCATCCCTTTTCCGTGAACTCGAAGGTGAAGCCCTCAAAAATATACTTGAAGAGCTACAGAAAGTACAATATATAAAGGAAGTTGTCATAACTCTGGGGCCCGCCTCTGAAAAAGAGTTCGTTGCAGCAAAAAACTATTTTTCAATACTCCCTCAAAAAACCCGTCTGATATGGAACAACGGAAAGAGAATCAGGAAGATATACAAGGCGATCGAGTCTGAAAACCTTCCAACAGGATTAGAGGGAAAAGGCAGATCTGTATGGATGTCTTACGGTTATATTTTGTCACGGTATGAATTCAATGCCATAGCGCTCCACGATTGTGATATCATCACTTATAATAAAGACATGCTTGCCCGACTCTGTTATCCAGTTACAAATCCCAGTCTTGATTACAGTTTCTGCAAGGGCTTCTATACAAGGGTTACTGACAAGATGCACGGCAGGGCCACAAGACTCCTTGTTACACCGCTTGTAAGGGCACTTGAAAAGATAATAGGATTTCATCCGCTCCTTGTGTTTTTTGACAGCTTCAGGTATATCCTCGCCGGTGAATTTTCAATGGACATCAACCTTGCGAGAATAAACAAAATCCCGGGAGACTGGGGGCTTGAGGTGGGCACCCTTGCGGAGGTTTACAGAAACACATCGATGAACAGGGTATGCCAGGTCGACATAGCAGACAATTATGAACACAAGCACCAATCTCTGTCCGCTGAAGATGCTACAAAGGGTCTGCACAAGATGTGTATTGATATTTGTAAATCTATTTTCAGGACATTGGCGTCTGAAGGAATTGTTTTTTCAGACGGATTCTTTAAAACACTTGTCGCCACTTACGCAAGGACAGCCCAAGATATGCTAAAAAGATATGAAGACGATGCCTCTATTAACAGTCTGTTTTTTGACAGGCACGAGGAAAGCCTCGCCGTTGACACCTTTACAAAAGGCATAAAAAGGGCGGCAGAGTTGATTATGAAAGACCCGCTTGGCGTCCCGCTCATTGCAAGTTGGGACAGGGTAACAGCGGCGATACCTGATATACTCGACAGGATTCAAGAGGCTGTAGAAGAGGATAATAAATAATCTGGGAAAGATAAATCTATGAAATGGCACCAGCCTGATGTGGAAGGTGTTTCTACTGAATACGATACCTGTATCGAGAAACTTAATTCTTCAGAAGCAAAGGGCGACTGAAAGGGTTCGTCCATAACAAGTTGCCCGAGGCAAAAAGGGGTAGGAATGATCATTTGGTATAACCATGCAAACGCTTAATATTGATAATGAGTTGTACGCCAAAACAAAAACAATAGGAAAAACAGATATCGTTATCGGCATACCAAGTTACAACAATGCTCGGACAATAGGTCATGTGGTGCGTGCGGTGCAGGCCGGCATTGCAAAGTATTTTCCTGACAAAAGGGCTGTGCTTGTAAATTCTGACGGAGGTTCAACAGACGGAACAATGGAAGTGGTTCAAAGCACAACCGTAGATGATTTTGCATCCATACTGCTTACGCACAACAGGGAAACCTTCTTCAAGATTGCAACCCCCTATCATGGAATTCCTGGAAAGGGCAGTGCATTCAAGACTATATTTGAAATTGCCACATCCCTTGATGCAAGGGCATGTGCCGTTGTTGATTCAGACCTGCGCAGCATAACGCCTGAGTGGATAGAATTGCTCATAAAACCCGTGCTATATAAAGACTTTGATTACGTTGCCCCGCTATACCAGAGGCACAAATATGACGGCACTATTACAAACAGCATCGTTTACCCATTAACGCGGGCACTTTATGGAAAAAGGGTCAGGCAACCAATAGGGGGAGATTTTGGCTTCTCAGGGAAATTATCACAGTTTTTCTTGACAAAAGATGTATGGAAAACAGATGTGGCACGCTACGGCATAGACATATGGATGACGGTAACCGCGGTTGCAAACAATTACAAGATTTGCCAGTCCTATCTTGGCGCGAAGATACACGACCCAAAAGACCCTGGCGCAGACTTGAGCGCCATGCTTTATCAGGTCGTAGGCTCAACCTTTGATCTCATGGAAGAGTATTACCAGATATGGAAAGATATCGAAAAAAGTGAAGATATTCCTGTATTCGGTTTTTTTTATGATGTGGGACTGGAACCGGTAAGTATAAATATTGAGCGAATGGCGGACAAATTCCGAATCGGCGTGAAAGAGCTTAGCTCAATGTGGGCAAGTATCCTTTCGGAAAACATTACACATTTGCTTGGCGAGCTTTCAACGAAATCTATCGATGGCTTAAGGCTGCCGGACGATGTATGGGCAGAGATAGTATACAGCTTTGCGCTCGCTGCACACAAAAAGGTGATGAACAAGGAACATCTTATAAAATCGATAACACCACTCTATCTTGGAAGAACCGCCTCGTTTATAATCGAAAACATGGAGAGCAACGGACAAGAAGTTGAGGAAAGAATTGAAAAACTTTGCTTAACCTTCGAGGCATTGAAAGGCAACCTGCTTCAAGGTTGGTCGTAAGAGGAGAACAGCCATGAACATCGTTCAAAGAATATTTATAGAGCCGCTTCAAAAATGCTATGAAAATATGCTTGTTTTTCTTCCAAACCTGCTCACGTCTATTGTTATACTCATCGCTGGGGTTGTTGTTGCCTATCTGTTAAAAATAGTGATATCGCGCATCTTGAAGGCAGTCAAGGTTGACCGATTTGCTGAACGTTTTGGTATTTTTGAGGTTCTCTCGAAAGGAGGGGTAAAGGAACCCCTTTCCGTGCTTATATCTAAAATTGTTGAGTGGATTATTGTATTCACATTTATCATCATAGCAATGCAGAACCTGAAAATTCCCACCGTCGAGCACCTTATCGAGAAGCTTTTTATGTATCTTCCAAACATCCTTGTTGCAGCATTTATTCTTGTGCTCGGCTATATTTTAAGCGGTTTTTTTGCAAGGGCAATCCTTATTGCATCGGTGAACGCAGGGGTTAAAAGCTCCGGTCTTATTGGAAAATTTACCAGGTTCGCAGTATTCTTGCTCGCTGCAACCATGGCTCTCGAACAACTTGGTGTGGGAAAGGACACCGTAGTTGCAGCATTCATAATTATTTTCGGCGGGCTTGTGCTTGCAGCAGCAATTGCCATCGGTCTTGGAGGCAAAGACATTGCGAGAGAATACCTCGAGAAAAGGATAAAGGGTGGCGAGGACAAAGATGATATAAATCACATCTAACAACACTATAAACATGAATCGCCGAGCTAATAAAAAAACAACCCTCAAATTTTCTTGAAATATTTGAAATCATATGGTATTTATACCACGCAGTTTAATTTGCACGCCATTCAATCAACAACAAGGTGCAGACATCTGTCTGTTGTTGAAATGCGAATGAGCGGAAGATAAAAAAACCAGGAGGATCAATGTCTAACCTAACCATTAAACAATTACTCGAAGCAGGCGTACATTTCGGACACCAGACAAAAAGATGGAATCCAAAGATGAAGCCTTACATATTCGGTGCTCGCAACGGCATATACATCATTGACCTGCAAAGAACATTAAAAATGTTTAAAGAGGCTTTCAATTTTGTAAGAGAGGTTGCGTCGAGAAACGAATACATCCTATTTGTAGGTACAAAAAAACAGGCCCAGGAGGCTATCCGCGAAGAGGCAACAAGGTGTGGCGCATTTTATGTGAATGTAAGGTGGCTTGGCGGCACAATGACAAACTTCCAGACAATCGAGAAAACCATAGAAAGATTCCGCAAATATGAGGAATTAAAAGAAAGCGATGTATTTAAGGTGCTCCCAAAAAAGGAGGCTATCGGGATAGAAAAGGAGATTGCAAAACTCGAAAAAAATATAGGCGGCATTAAGGATATGGACCGTTTGCCTGGCGCAATCTTTATTGTTGATCCCAAGAAGGAATATATAGCGGTGAAAGAGGCAAAAAAACTCGGCATCCCCACCGTAGGCATTGTAGACACAAACTGTGACCCCGACGACATAGATTACATAATACCAGGAAATGACGATGCTATCAGGGCAATCAAACTTATAACAATGAAAATTGCCGATGCAGTTCTCGAAGGCAAGGAACTGTATGTTGAGGAATTCCAAGGGAAGGACGAGGAACCCGCTGAGGAACCCAAGCCTTTTGTCGATGAAAGCCTGCTCGAAGAAAAATATGAGGAATTTTACGAACAGTAAATCAACAAAACATTAAACTGTTAAAATCGACTCATTGCCCATCGCAAAAGGATTGGCGGCCTTACAAAAGATTACAGGGTGTATGACGACCATTTTTCTATGGGTTATGGGTTAATTAAAGGAGGATTGATGGATATATCAGCAGAACTTGTAAAAAAATTAAGAGAAAAAACAGGCGTTGGCCTGATGGATTGCAAAGAGGCATTAAAACATGCCAATGGCGACATGGAAAAGGCTGTTGAATACTTGAGAGAAAAAGGTCTTGCCAAATTACAAAAAAGATCGGGCAGGGCAGCATCCGAAGGTGTAATTGCATCATATATACACACCGGAGGCAAGGTTGGTGTAATGGTTGAGGTGAATTGCGAAACAGATTTTGCCGCAAATTCCAAGGATTTTCAGGAATTTGCAAAAGATGTTGCTATGCAGGTTACTGCGGCAACTCCTCTGTATGTCAAAAGGGAGGACATTCCCGAGGACGTAAAGGCAAAGGAAAAGGACTTATACAAAAGACAGGCGCTTGATTCAGGAAAACCAGAAAAGATTATTGACAAAATAGCGGAAGGAAAGATGGAAAAGTTTTACCAGGAAGTCTGTCTGATGGAACAGCCATTTATTAAAAACCCCGATATAACAATTAAGGGGCTGCTGGAGGACCTTGTCGTAAAAATTGGTGAAAATGTCATCATAAAGCGTTTTGTGCGTTTTCAACTCGGAGAAACAGCAGCAGAATAATATGCGATTTAACAGGATTCTTCTAAAACTTAGCGGCGAGGCACTAATAGGAAAAGAGGACCACGGCATTGACCCGGAAACCGTAAGGGATATTGCGTTTCAAATCAAGGGCATAAAAGAACTCGGGGTAGAGATAGGCATTGTAATAGGTGGCGGAAACATTTATAGGGGCATGAGGGCAGAAAAACAGGGCATCGACAGGGTAACAGGTGATTATATGGGTATGCTTGCAACACTAATGAATGCCCTTGTACTTGAGGATGCACTTAAGAAAACAGGTATAGCCGCAAGGGTACAGAGTGCGTTGCAGGTAGAAAAGATTGCCGAATCATATTTCAATAAAAAGGCCATAGAAGACCTGGAAAAAGGCAGGGTTGTTGTGTTTGCATGTGGCACTGGAAATCCCTTTTTCACCACAGACACTGCAGCGGCGCTTCGAGCCCTTGAGATAGGGGCAGATGTACTTCTGAAGGCAACAAAAGTGGATGGAGTATACGACAGGGATCCTGAAGTCCACAGTGATGCGGTGTTCTTTTCTGAAATTTCCTATATAGACGTACTCAACAAGGGGTTGAAGGTGATGGATGCAACCGCTATAAGCCTTTGCATGGACAACAACCTCCCCGTAATAGTTACAAACATCAAAAAGAAAGACAATTTGAAAAAGGCGGTGCTTGGGGAGCCTGTAGGAACTATAGTTAAGGGGGTCGATACACTATGACTAATGACATAACGATTGAGCTTGAAGATAAACTCAAAAAGTCAACATCAACGCTTCAAAAGGACCTGTCAAAGCTAAGGACTGGCATTGCGAGCGTTTCGCTTCTTGATGATATAAAAATAACATATTATAATCAACCCACCCCACTGAATCAGGTAGCTACAATTGGGGTATTGGACAGCAGAACCATTACCATTCAGCCATGGGACAACTCAGCAATATCAGAAATAGAGAAGGCGATCCAGAAATCAGACCTCGGCGTTAATCCAATGTCCGATGGCAGGGTAATAAGGCTCGTTTTTCCTAAACTTACAGAGGAGAGGAGAAAAGAGCTTACAAAAATTGGCAGCAAAATGCTTGAAAACACAAAGGTTGCCATGCGGAATGTCAGAAGGGACATAAACGAAAAGCTAAAAAAGATGGAAAAAGACAAGCTCATCTCAAAGGATGACCTTCATAAACAACAAGAGGATGTCCAGAAGACAACAGACAAATATATTCAAACTGCTGAAAAGATTTATTCCGAAAAGGAAAAAGAAATTCTGGAGATCTGAACCTTTAATGTCTAAGCTTGAACAATCCAAGCTCCCGGCACACGTTGCAATAATAATGGACGGAAACGGCAGATGGGCAAAAATGAGGGGTTTGCCGCGTGCAGAGGGGCACATACATGGACTTGAGTCAGTCAGAAACATCGTTACCTTAACAAGAAAATTGCACATTCCATTTCTGACGCTTTATGCATTTTCTAAAGAAAACTGGACAAGGCCAAGGGCAGAAGTTAAAAAACTACTTACGCTTCTCGGTAGTTTTCTTGAAAGTGAATTGCAACTGATGATGGACGAGGATATACGTTTTCGTGTTGTAGGCAACATTATGGACTTTCCAAAAAGATTGCAGACTCAACTTAATGCGGCCATGCAAAAGACATCGAATAATTCATCGCTTTCTCTTAATATTGCGCTAAGCTACAGCGGCAGAGAAGAAATCCTTAACGCCGTCAGAGAGATTATAAATGACGTAAAAATGGGGCACATAACAAACATAGATGAAAATGTCTTTCAAGGTTATCTATACACGAAAGGCATGCCTGATCCAGATTTACTGATCAGGACAAGCGGGGAGATAAGGGTTAGCAATTTCTTGCTATGGCAGATTGCGTATACAGAGATATATGTTACAGATACACTCTGGCCCGACTTCAGAGAAGATGCTTATATGAAAGCGCTGACAGAGTATACAAAAAGAGAGAGACGTTTTGGAAGTGTAAAGGAAAATTCAAGTGGGAGAGCTTAAGAAAAGGTTAGTCGCTTCTTTTTGCATTGCACCTTTTATTGCATCGGCCTTTTATTTTTTGCCCGATACGTGGTTTTCCATTATGCTCTTATTAATTGCGCTAATTGCGATCTTTGAACTGGCATCAATGTCAGGGACAGACGAAAGATATGTGCTTCTGGTTCTTACTGTTTTGTGCATTATTCCTCTGTACTTCAAATTGTTTTTTTATTATGCAGGTTGTCTATTGTTTGTACCTCTTATCTTTTTGATTTATAAAATAATGAAAGGTGAAAGTAAAAAACCTGGTATAAACGAAGGGATCCTTAAAGGTATTTTTATTTTTTTCATTGGCGAGATATTCGTTATTTTCCCGCTTTATCACCTGTCACTCTTAAAGCAGACGGGGCTTTCTGTTCCTTTTATACTACTTCTAACAATTTGGGCAAGCGATACATGTGCGTATCTTTTGGGAAAGAATTTTGGAAAAAGAAGGCTCGTGCCCCTGATAAGCCCAAAAAAAACCTATGAAGGCCTGTTTGGTGCAATTTTGGGCAGCACGATGGTTATAATGCTTTCGGCAAAGACTATGGGCATCGGATTGCAAGAGGCTTCCATAATAGGTATTATAATGGGGATACTTGCGCAGGCAGGAGATATACTCGAATCTGCCGGCAAAAGGGTTTGTGCGGCAAAAGACTCCTCCGGGCTGATCCCGGGACACGGCGGCATACTCGATCGCATGGACAGCTTTATGTTTACAGCACCTTTTTTGTATCATTATTTAAATGGTGTAAAATTATGAGGAGAATAATTTCTTAAATACAAAATCTAAACCCTGAACAATATCCAATGTTCAGAGCCGTTTGTAATATTTGGATATCAGAATACAATCATGGTTTAGGGCTTGGGGGGTTTTTTGTTTCGTGCTTTGAATTTCACTAAAGAGGTGTTGCGGTGAAAAAAAAGGTAATAATATTGGGTTCAACCGGCTCAATCGGCAGATCTGCGATGGAGGTCATAGAAAACCAGTTCGATAGCTTTGAGGTTGAAGGTATTGCATGCAAGGAGAACATCGAACTGCTAAACAAACAGATAAAAAGGTTTAAACCAAAATATGTCTGTATATTCGACAAAGAGATGAAGGAAAAGGTTCATTCGGATGGGGCACGTCTTCTTTTCGGCATCGAGGGCATAAAGGAGATGCTCTACACGGACGGAGAGATTGTATTGAATGCACTGCCTGGAAGCGCTGGGCTTATGCCAACAATCGAAACGCTGAAGATGAATAAAGTACTCGCACTCGCCAATAAAGAAAGCCTTGTAATGGCCGGGAGGATTGTATCGAAACTGCTCGATAAATATGCGGCGAAACTATACCCTGTTGATAGCGAACACTCTGCAATCTTTCAATTGCTCAAACGTACAAGACCGGAAGATGTTACACACATTACAATAACCGCCTCGGGCGGTCCCTTCAGAAGGCATCAAAAAAAGGCGTTACACCTTGTGAGCCCAGAGGAAGCGCTCGATCACCCAACCTGGAAGATGGGGAAAAAGGTTACCCTGGACTCTGCAACCTTGATGAACAAAGGGCTTGAAGTGATAGAGGCAAGGTGGCTTTTTGGTTTTGAGCCTAAGAGGATAAAGGTGGTCGTTCATCCTGAGAGCATTGTGCACGGCATGATCACATTAAAAGATGGCTCTTTTTTTGTTTATATGGCCTCACCTGATATGAAAATACCTATTGCCTATGCAATCAACCAAGGCGCAATTCAGAACCTTCCGTTTGTCCAGTTGAACCTGGAAAAATTACAAAAATTGAGGTTTTATCCCCCTGATACAGGCAAATTTCCCTCGCTTAAGCTTGCCTTCGATGCCTTAAACGCAGGGGATGGGGCACAGGTTGTGTTGAACGCTTCAAACGAGGTTGTTTCAGAGGCGTTTATAGAGGGCAGAATAAGGTTTACGGACATACCGTTATTTATTGAAAAAACCCTGCAACACCATGAAGGGTTTTCCGTTATTGAGGACATTGATACTGTATGGGAAATCCATAATTGGGCGAAGAGATATACAGAAGAAATAATAAAAAAGGAGTCATATGCCTAGTATTGTCATGAATGTGGTTTACGGATTTATTGCGCTTAGCCTCCTCATCCTTGTGCATGAGCTGGGGCATTACCTTGTTGCAAGACTTGCAAACGTAAAAGTGCTTGCGTTCTCTCTCGGATTCGGCAAAAAGCTTATTAACATCAAAAGGGCAGAGACAGAATACGCAATATCTGCGGTTCCTCTGGGGGGATATGTAAAGCTACTCGGCGAGTCCCCTGATGATGAGGTAAAAGAGGAGGAAATCAGCAGGTCTTATTCACACAAACCTCCATTTGTCAGGATTCTCATTGCCTTCGCTGGTCCATTTTTCAATATCATTTTTGCGTTTTTTCTTTTTTATTGCGTTTTCTTGAGTGGCTACAATGTACTGTCAACAAAAGTAGGGAAGGTGGAGACAGGATACCCCGCCTACGAAGCCGGTATAAGAGAAGGTGATATGATTTCAAGCATCAACGGCCAAAGTATAACTGAATGGTCGGAGTTGATGGACTTAGTGTCGAACTCAAAGGCACATATATTGACTTTTACGGTCAACCGAAACGGAAACACACTAGACTACCAGATATCCCCCAAGGAGATAGAAAGCAAGAATATATTTGGTGAAACGATAAAAAGAAAGGTCATAGGCATCACCGCATCCAATGAGTTTCTGACAAAAAAGGAAACGCTGATAGGCGCTGTTGGAAAGGCAGGGATACAGACATACAACCTTACAAGGATCACCATTGTCGGGATCGTCAAATTAATAGAGGGTAGCATATCGCCGAAACAAGTCGGCGGCCCCCTGTTGATCCTCGAGGTTGCTGGAAAACAGGCAAAGGAAGGGGCAAAAAATCTCATATATTTTATTGCTATTATCAGCATCAACCTCGCTGTAATCAATCTTCTGCCGATACCTATACTTGACGGAGGACATATTATGTTCCATCTGGTCGAGATCATTATAAGGAGAAAAATTTCGCAAAGGTTCATTGACATTGCACAAAAGGCTGGCATGGGGGTACTTCTGGCAATCATGGTTCTTGCCTTTTTCAATGACCTTATGCGTATATTCTATGGAAGATAGGATTATCCTTGGTATAGACAACTCCCTGGACTTTCTTAATATTGTTATTGCCTCGGACAACAGGATTATTGAAGAGAGGCGTATAGGAAATATGAGGATCCCCTCGGGTGTAATAGGAACAGAGGTCTCCGAAATGCTGTCTTCCAACAATTTTACATTCGAGAATGTCCGTGCAATAATCGTTACGTTGGGCCCGGGCTCGTTCACCGGCATAAGGGTTGCCCTTGCCTTTTGCAAAGGGATTGCCTCAGGAATGAACGTCCCCATAACGGGAATACCCACCCTCGATGTGCTTGCATCCCCTTTCTCATTTATGGAAAACCATTTCTTGTGTCCTCTCATAGATGCTAAAAAGAATGAGGTCTTCTGTTCGCTCTATTTCGTAACACATGGCAAGATAGAGAGAATCAGAGAATATACCGCCATCAAGCCCGAACACATAAAAGAATTTGTTAATATGCCTTGTATATGCTTTGGAACAGGGGTTAACGTCTGCGAAAAACATCTGCTGGACATCGGTAAAAGCATTATTATTGATAAAGGCTACTCGAAAAACATCACCGGCGAGGCAATAATCAAAGAAGGCTTGAAAAAATCCTCGTCAATGTCGGCTATGACTGATAGTTTAATGCCTATCTACGGAAGAAGGTCTGAAGCGGAAATCAAATTCAACGTCTCATTGACCTGATTTTTCCTTAAAGAGTTTTAAAAGATATCTTTTTGGTGTATAATTTAAAATGCGTTAATAACAACAACCGCCAAAACCCTGAAGGATAGATACTTTATAGACAGGTTTGGATTTATGATATTAAAGGCATGGAACCCTCTGGGGCTTTTGGCGCTGGAATCTATTTTAGGAGTATACATTGAAAACAATAGATGAAATAAACGAAAAGATCAAAAGCGGAAAGGCTGTAGTGGTTACCGCGGAGGAAATGGTAGAAATAACAAAAGACAAAGGAACGAAAAAGGCCGCAGATTATGTGGATGTCGTAACAACAGGCACGTTTGGGCCGATGTGCAGCAGCGGCATGTTCATAAATCTCGGACACTCAAAGCCAAGGATCAAGATCGGTGGCGGTAAATGCCTGCTCAACGATGTGCCGGCTTATACAGGCATAGCAGCCGTAGATGTATATCTGGGTGCCACGGCAATCCCCGAGGATGATCCGAGAAACATGGTTTACCCTGGCGCATTCAAGTATGGTGGCGCACATGTAATCGAAGAGTTCATCAGTGGAAAAAATATAAGACTTGTTTCAACAGCGTATGGTACCGACTGCTATCCAAGAAAACATATTGAAACATATATAAACAAAGAAACGGTAAACGAGGCGTACCTTTACAACCCAAGAAATGCGTATCAGAATTACAATGTGGCGGTTAATCTTTCAAAAAAGGTCATTTACACTTACATGGGCATTGTAAGACCACACATGCACAGTGCAAACTACTGCAGCGCCGGGCAGCTTTCGCCATTACTGAAAGACCCCAAATATAAAACAATTGGAATAGGTACAAGGATATTCCTCGGCGGAGGTATAGGGTATGTTGCATGGAACGGCACACAGCATAACCCCTGTGCACAGCGTAGTCCGGACGGCCTACCAAGGGCCGGAGCCGGAACCATAGCTGTTGTCGGCGATGCTAAAGCGATGAATAGCAGCTACATTAAGGGTGCAAGTTTTGTTGGTTACGGCGTTTCTATGTTTGTGGGTTTGGGCATTCCCATTCCTGTGCTGGATGAAGAAATGGCCTATTTTACGTCGAGGAGCGACGAGGACTTCTGGGCACAGGTCGTCGATTATGGAAACGATTACCCAAACAGGATACCAAAGAGTATCGGCGAGGTAAATTACGCCCAACTAAAATCTGGAAAAATCATTATTAACGGCAAGGAAGTGCCCACCTATCCTATATCGAGCTATTCAAAGGCAGTTGAAATAGCGACTACCCTGAAGGACTGGATAAAATCAGGGACATTTCTTCTTACAAACCCCGTTATGCCATTGCCGGGCGTTGAATCAGGGATAAAACTCAACACCCTGGAAGAGAACATTCCTGGAATTCTATAAAACTGAAAACTATACAGTTTATACTTCTGGTGCGGGCGAGAAAAACCTGAACGACAAACGATTTGACCTCACATAGGCCAACCAACTAACTATTGATGAGCCGTTTTAGCAAAAGATGACAACGTTGAACAAAAAAGCAATTGCATTATTGTCAGGCGGACTGGACAGTGTCCTTGCGGTCAAGCTGATAATCGACCAGGAAATAAAGGTTGTTGCCCTACATTTTACTTCCCCGTTTAGCAGTAAAAGGGATAAAATCAAGGGGTTACAGGCAGAGCGGGCTGCCCGCGAATTGGGTATAAGACTTATTCTGATTCATAAAGGCATGGAGTATGTTGATGTTGTAAAAACGCCCAAACATGGCTATGGCAAAAACATGAATCCATGTATAGACTGCAGGTGTTTTATGCTCAAAAAAACCAAAGAGTTAATGGCCAAAGAAGATGCGGGCTTCGTTGTGACAGGCGAAGTACTCGGTCAAAGACCAATGTCTCAAAGAAGAGATGCAATACATATCATAGAAAGAGAAAGCGGGCTAACAGGCCTCATTGTAAGACCTCTCTCCGCCCGACATTTTCAACCCTCGATCCCCGAAACAGAAGGCATTATAGATAGATCAAGACTCCTCAATATCTCAGGCAGGTCTAGAGAGACACAATACAAACTCGTCAAGCTGTTCAATTTAAATGAATACAGTAGCCCGGGGGGTGGTTGTCTGCTGACGGACGAGGCCTTTTCCAGAAAACTAAGAGACCTCTTTTTTTATGATAAGAATTTTAACATGCAAGATGTAGAGTTTTTGAGTATAGGCAGACATTTCAGGCTATCATCGGACACAAAATTGATAATAGGAAGAAATGAAACCGAAAACGAAAGGCTGGTTGCACATTGGCAAAAGCCCTACATATTGTTGTGCCCCTCAGATTTTAGTGGCCCTGTTGGCATTATCAAGGGGGCTTATACGGGTGAAAATATCGCTGTTTCAGCAAATATCATTGGTAGCTACGCAAAATACAACTCGAACAGGATAACCTTAGAGATTAACAACAAGGAGCCCGAGAAACACATTGTCAATAGGTTCGATGTAGACATCGACAAGCTGAAGATATAATGCCCAGCATGCTTTTATGATTCAACCCTTGCGCTTGAATCTGGCATGTATATAAAATGATTACGGTTAAAGAAAAAGGAGAAAACAGGAGGAGATCATATGAAGCTATTGAATGACCTCTATGTATACCCATGGATGTCTTTTCAAGAAAACAATTGCAACACAGTTTTCATCGACGGCAAAATACCTTTGATCATCGACCCGGGTCATACACACCTTTTTAGGCATGTAATAGATGGGATGGCCCGCGATGGGAAATCGCTTGATCACGCGAGGCTTATCATATGTACCCACGGGCATCCGGACCATATAGAAGCTATCGACAGATTTAATGATAATGTACTGAAAGGCATTAGCAAAACAGAGTACGAATACCTTAACAACGACGGCAAAGAGCTTTTTCTTGCCACAGGTTGTCATATAAATAAGATGCCTTTTAAAATATTTCTTAAACCGGGTAAGATACAACTCGGGGACAAAACCTTCAGGATCATCCCTTCGCCAGGACATTCTCCGGGCTCGATTTGTCTTTACTGGGAAGAAGAAAAGGTGCTTATTTCGGGGGATACTGTTTTTTATATGGGTGTTGGAAGGACAGACCTGTACGGCGGCGACATCAAGATGCTTGCACAGAGCATTAAAGAGCTTTCAAGACTCTCTGTTGAATACCTCATTCCAGGACATGGAGAAATCGTACGCGGTAAAAACACCATACGCAAAAACTTTGATGTAATTATAAGCGAATATTTTAAATGATATCGGCTTGTTATACGTTGTTGACTTTCTTTGGAACCATGCATATAATGACTTGGAAATAAGGTTTGGATGTACAAACATTTTTTTGTGAAAAATATAAAGAGCGCATTGATATAAACAAAAGACCATGTCCTCATCCTAACGATTATTGCCCTTATAGAACAAGGTGTATTATAAACATGGTATACAGAGAAAAACATGACTGCGCTGCAAAAGAGGAGGAACAAGGTGAGAATGCCTGATGAATATGTTTGCAATATGTGCGGTTTTTTATTCCTTTCCGGAGAGAAAGTGAATATATTCTGCCCTGAGTGTGGTAGCAGCATGGTCGCCAAAGAGGTAAGCTACGAGGAATTCCTCGATGAAGATGCATATAGCTTCAACTTCAAACAGATAAATTTTCAGAAACTTTTGTAAATATTTTCTATCTTCTGGAACAAAAGACATGTTTTATTTATTTGGTAAAGTCGAGGGGATCGCCTTTTTCCCTTAACTTCTTGACCTTAAACCACAGTTTATCGTATGACATATTGAGATATTTTGCAGCATGTGAAATCTTCCCTTCGGCCTTCATCAAGGCCTTTTTAATCAATTCACGCTCGATTTCCTCAAGACTTAAACCTTCGTCGGGTATTTCGAAATTACTCGATAGGTTCTTTGCCTTTTCCTGCTTTACCTCTTCTGGCATATAGTCCGCACTAACAACATCATCTTCGCACATAATATATGCCCTTTCCATAACAGATTCGAGCTGTCTTACATTCCCTGGCCATCGGTATTTCATGAGAATCTGAAGTGCCTCGTTTGAGATGGTCTTTTTCCTGCTATGGACTTCATTCAGCCTGCTTAAAAAGTGCTCTACAAGTAGCGGAATATCAGCCACTCTTTCCCTTAACGGTGGGACTGAAAAGGCTATGACGTTTAGCCTGTAATAAAGGTCTTCACGAAAGGCGCCCTTCGCTATTTCTTCTTCCAGTTTTTTATTCGTTGCCGCAATAATCCTCACATCAAGCCTTATGTTTTCGGAACCGCCTATCCTGCGAATCTCCCTCTCCTGGATAGCCCTTAACAGTTTTGCCTGTGTGCTCAGTGTTAAATCTCCTATTTCATCCAGAAAAAGGCTGCTCCCGTTTGCCTGTTCAAATAAACCCGCATGGCGGGTCATGGCACCGGTAAATGCACCCTTCTCATACCCAAACAGTTCGCTTTCAAGCAACGTTTCGGGTATCGCTGCACAATTGATTGCAAAAAAGGGTTTGTTTCTCCTTGGACTGTTATAGTGGATGCTTTTTGCAAAGAGCTCCTTGCCTGTACCGCTTTCTCCATATATAAGAACCGTAGAATTTGTCGGTGCAACCTTTTTAACGATTTTATAAAGCTCCTCCATTCTCCCGTGTACACCCACAACATTATCGAGACTGAACTTCTCATGGAGTTGATCCTGGAGCATGATGTTGTCTTTCAGAAGCCTTACCTGGTTCATCGCATTGTTTATTATGATGAGCAACTGGTCCTTCTCGAAAGGCTTTTCAAGGTAATAGAAGGCGCCAAGCTTTGTAGCCTCTATCGCTGAAGGGATTGAACCGAATGCTGTAATAATTATTACATGGCACGCCATGTCGAGCCTTTTGACCTCCTTTATAACCTCCGTGCCATCAATATCGGGTAGCCTCAGATCTGTTACAACCAAATCAAAAGAGCTGGCCTTAATCTGTTCTATGGCCTTTTTACCACAGTCTACATCCTCTACAAAAAAACCCTCCTTTGTTAGAATTGTCTTGATAATGCCTCTTTGGTGATTGTCGTCTTCTACCAACAGAATAGTGCCTGTATTAAACTTCATGGTGTGGTACCTTTATTGTAATGGTTGTCCCTTTGCCGACCGCGCTTGTAATTGTTATCGTTCCGCCGTGTTCCTCCACAAACCGCTTAGTTACGCTTAAGCCCAATCCAATTCCAAGTTTTTTTGTAGAATAATACGGCTCAAATATTTTATCAAGTTCGTCGGGACCGATACCAGCACCATTATCATGGACAGATACGTACGAATAACCGTTTTCGGTATCGCATTCAACTCGCACCTCGCCATTGTCCTCAATGGCCTGGATTGCATTGAGAATCAGATTGATAAGACATAGCCTCATGTATTCTCGGTCACAGTATATCTGTTTGCAGTTTTGATTATAGACGGTCTTTACCTCTATTCCCTCCCTTATCTTGTCCTTCAGGGTGTATAATGCCTCGTTTATCAGGGCTTCCGGCTCGACAAAATCCTTGCGTAGCACAATTGGTTTACCAAGAAAAAGAAAATTATGGATCAGTTCATTTATCCTGTATATCTCTTTTGTTACATCGTTAAGCAGCTTAACAAGCTCATCCTTGTCTTCAATGTTCTCCTCGTATATTCTCTCTTTAATGTGGCCGACAGACAAAGATAAAAAGTTAAGCGGATTTCTTATTTCGTGTGCTATACCAGAGGATAGCTGTCCTATCATGGAGAGCTGTTCGGTTTTTTTGAGCTTCTCTTCCAGTTCCTTTCTCTCGCTGAGTTTGTCCACCATCTCATTGAAGCTTCTTATCAGCACACCTATTTCATCCTTTCTGTGTCCCTTGTCTCTTATCTTTACAAGTTCGCCTTCTGCAATCCTCTTGCTCGCCTTCGCAATATTCTTGATAGGCTCAGAGTACTTTTCTGCGATCAACAGACTGAATATAATGCCAATACTAAAGGCAAACAATGTGCTCAAAATCCTCTTCATATGGTTTTTTTCTTGAAGAAGCTTGTAATCATCCAAAACCATATTAATATGGATATACCCTATGTTCTGTCCTTGTATCGATACCGGCATTATAACATTATAAAGACGCTGGGCTTCCTTTTTACTTTCTTCTCCGAGGCGAGCGGTTATCATCAAGTCCTTTTTTCTTGTAACCCTTTTTTCGCTTATCTTTTCCTTTGTCCCTATTTTCTTAGGGTCAGAGCTCGCTATAACCTCCGAACTATCGCTTAAAATTGATATCTCTTTGATACCCTTTTTGTTCAACATATCTACATAGCTTTTCAGTCTTTCCGTGCTGCTACCCTGGTATGTGAGCTCTTCTACACTTATCTGGATAGCCTTTGTTATGTCGTCTATGTTTTCTGTCACCTTCTCGATCACTAAATTCTCAGTCCTTGAATAGATGATTATCAAAGAACTTATCGAGATAACAAGCAAGAAAAGCAAGATTAATAGAAGCTGTGTCTTCAAGGAAAGACTTCTGAAAACGTCTTTTATATAGGATATGATATTGTTCATGGGCATTTGTATTGTTTTTGAGATTATCGTTTTAACCGCATTTTATGTTTTTGAATCAGGCAAGCAGGTTTAATTCACCGGTCACAGATTGCCATTGTTCCATATCTTTTTCCACCAACGCCACGGCATATGCGGCAATGCCCTCTTGCTGTCCAGTAAACCCCAATCCTTCGGTTGTTTTTCCTTTTAAGCCTATCCGTGTAGCATCTATTTGAAGGATTCTCGACATGCTTTCTATCATTTGTTGTCTGTAAGGAAGAATCTTCGGCTTTTCCGCAATAACAACCGCATCGATGTTTTCTATCTTAAAGCCTTTATCTTTCAACAACCTACCAACAAAGGACAATATGTTCTCGCTCTTTATTCCCTTGATACCCCGATCAGAATCTGGAAAAAAATGGCCTATGTCACTTTCAGAAATGGCCCCAAGAAGGGCATCGCTTACCGCGTGTATAAGTACATCACCGTCGGAATGACCGAGAAGGCCTTTACTAAAAGGGATTTCAATACCCCCAAGAAAAAGCCTTCTGCCATCAACCAGGCGATGCACATCGAATCCGATCCCAACTCTCAAAGAAAACTCACCCTCTTCGCCTCTAAATGTCGAAAAAGAAATACAAAAAAGGCCTCAAACCATCCCGACTAAAAAATATCAGTCGCTACCCCTCAACTGGGAGAGCATACCCTTCGCTATAATCAGATCCTCGGGCGTTGTTATTTTTATGTTGTATGGTGAACCTTCAATAACCTTTACCTTCTTTCCCATATGTTCAAGAAAGGTTGCGTCATCAAAACCGTAAAGCTTCTTGTTCATGCCGTCCCTGTATGCCTTCAAGATCAGTTCATATTTGAATGTCTGCGGCGTTTGGATACTCCATAAAGAATCCCTCTCGAGTGTCTTCATCACAAATCCTTCTTTGGATACTGTTTTTATAGTATCCCTGACAGGAAGGGCAGGAATTACCGCATCAAACATCTCCATCAAAAAGATGCCCTTTTCGACAAATGAAGGCAACACAAAAGGTCGCGCCCCATCGTGGATGATCACTATATCGCATGGATTTTCAATGGCCTCGAGCCCGTTTCTTACCGAGTCTTGTCTTAGCCGCCCACCTATAACGAGCTTCAATACCTTGTTGAATTTGTATGTTTCGAGTATTTCTTCCTGCATCACCGGAAGGTCCTTTTGATTCACAACAAGATAGACCCCATCGACTGGTCTGCATTCTTCAAAGATCTGAAGCGTACGCACAATGATGGGCATATTTTCCAGGAGGAGAAACTGTTTATTAGTGGCAGTACCCATTCGTTTACCGGCACCGCCAGCCAGCACAATTGCAAGTGTTCTCATAATTATCTCACCTGTTCCTCGTTTTTGTATTCATCAGGAGAATAATACTCCCCTTCGGCCTGTTCTTTTATTTTGGCAAATATCATTCGTCCGGATGTTGTTTGCAACACACTCGTTACAATGACATCTACGTTTTTGCCAAGGAGTTTTTTTGCATCATCCACAACAATCATGGTTCCGTCCTCGAGATATCCGATGCCCTGACCATGTTCTTTGCCTTCTTTCATAATTCGTGTGTTCATCTGTTCGCCAGGAAGTATGGCCGGCCTCAAAGAGGTTGCCAGTTGGTTCACGTTTAAAACCTCAACACCCTGAAGTTCTGCGACCTTGTTAAGGTTGTAATCGTTTGTGAGGATCTTTCCGTTTAGTTTTTTTGCGAGGGCAATAAGCTTGGTATCAACGTCTTTCAGCTTTGGGAAATCGTAGTCCACTATCTTTATTTTAACAAAGGTCTGTTTTTGCAACCTGTGAAGCACGTCAAGACCCCTTCTGCCCCTTATGCGTTTGGCAGGGTCCTGGTTGTCGGCAATGTGCTGTATTTCATATAGAACAAATTGCGGTATAATAAATGTACCCTCAACAAAACCTGTCTCACACGCATCGGCTATTCTTCCGTCAATGATTGCACTTGTATCAACAATCTTTGCATTCTCGTTCTCGTCCATCTTTTCAAACAGGGGTAGCTTGGACAGGTCAAGGGTTTGGGTTTTCTTAGCCCCTATCCTGAACCCCATATATCCCAAAACAAAATAGATGAGTACATAAATAGGCAGTGTAATTGGTATGTCTTTTATGATGGTCAACAATAGTCTTGAAATAAAAAGATTTGCAACAACGAGGCTTATGACAAGACCCGTCATGCTTCCAATTATGGTCTTAAGCGGTATATCCTTGAGTTTCTCTTCAGCTTTAATGATGACATAGCCCAACACAAGGCCACACATAGCCCCTATCAAGCCCAACAGGTTGCTTCCAAAAATCTCCTTTACAATAAAATGGCTGGACACTGTTGTAACAACAACCAAAAGCAATTGAATAATTATTTCCACAAAAACTAATCCTTGTAGTTTTTAGAAAAGATACCCTCTATTTCTCCTTCGATTTCCCCTTCCTGTTTGTTTAGGGCAATAGACAGCTCTTTTTTAATAAGGTTTCTTGCAATTTCAAACATCTTCTTTTCCCCGAAGGAAAGTTCTTTCCATACCTTGAGGCTGTATAGTTCACGAAGTACCATTGCTACCTCAAAGATGGAACCGCTCTTGATTTTCTCCATGTATTCCTTATAACGTCTATTCCAGGGCGCATTGTCGTGCACCACGTTTCTGTCTTTTAATATCTCATATACCTTGTTTACCTCATTGGAATCAATCACGCATCTTAGGCCGGCGGAGCTGGTTCCGTCTACCGGAACCATTATCGTCATGTCTGTGTCAAGTATTCTCATGATATAAAAAGATTGTTTTGTGCCTGAAAACTCCTTTTCTTCTATGGATTCTATTTTGCCAACACCATGGCCTGGATATACAGCCACCTTGCCAACCTTAAACATGCTCCCTCCATTTATGTTGCGTTACTTTCCTTTTTATTTCATTATTGTACCATATTTGCAGAATTATTTAAATAAGTATTTGTTTTCAGTAAGTATTTATAAATGCGAGATTATTTGATTGATGAAGGCATAATTTTTCATTATAATCAATCAATTTGGGGAATTTCTTTTACAAAAAAATGCTATATGGTTTTCGGGCATTAGCACGGCTTGACGCGGGTTGCAAGAAGCGGTTAAAAAGAATCCATACAAAACAGGCAATCATATATAAGACATGAAATTCAAATATAAGACATGAAATTCAAAAGACTCGAGCTTTTTGGGTTTAAATCCTTTTTAAATAGAACGGTTTTTCACCTCAACGAGGGCATTACATCAATTGTTGGGCCGAACGGTTGTGGAAAAAGCAACATTGTTGACGCTATCGTATGGGCCCTTGGTGAAAGAGGGACAAAGTCTTTAAGGGTCAAGGACATGGGGGATGTCATATTCCACGGCAGCAATGGCAGGCGCCCGGTCAACATTGCAGAAGTAAGCGTCGAACTGGAAGATATGGACAAAGAATATACCATAAAAAGAAGGATTTACAGAGATGGTGTAAATGAATACTCATTGAACGGCAAACAGGTAAGGCTCAAGGACATTCAGGATTTTCTGCTTGGCACAGGTATCGGTCTAAATTCATATGCAATAGTTGAGCAGGGAAAGATTGAACATTTTATCCAGATGAACCCGCACGAAAGAAGGGTGGTGATAGAAGAGGTAAGCGGTATTACGCGTTTCGAAGAAAAAAAGAGGGAGGCGATATCAAGACTTGAGGAAGTTAGGGTTAACCTGGAAAGGGCGGAAGACATCCACGGCGAGGTAGTCAGTTCCCTCGAAAAGGCATCGGTTGAATGGAAAAGGTGGAAAGATTACAAAGCGCTCGTTGAAAAAAGCGCACAGGTCGAATCCTGGATACTCACTGACGGCTATATAAGATTAACAAAAAGGATGCAAAAGTCACAGGACAGGCAGTCTATTCTTGAAAAAGAGTTCACAATAAAGGAAGAAGAAGTCGTTGCCCTAAAATTAGAACTTGGAGCAAAAGAAAAAGAGTTTTCACTCGCAGAGGGAACCTTAAGGAAACTCGAAGTCGATATAAAGGGCAAAGAAAAGGACATGGAGAGCAAACTCCTTGAAATTGACTATCTCAATAAAGACAACGAAAGGCTACAAAAGGAAACGGTCGATTTGCTCAGAAAAGAGGCGGGGATCGGGTCAAACATAAAAAGGATTATCGAAGAGATTGGAAAAGCAAGGGACGAAAAGGAAAAACTCGAGGATCTGCTGAAGGTCGGTGACGAGAAATTCAAGCAACTTGCCAAAACCATGGGCGAATTAAAAAATAGCATAGGTATCTATGAAAGGCATATTGACGAGGAGAGAAACAGGCTGTTTGTAACAATGAGCACCATAACGGATATAAAAAATACCATTTCCGCCATTGAGCGATTGACAAAAGAAAAAGAGCGGAGAGAATTAAAGAAGATAGAGGACAAAAAGAAACTCACAGAATTGCTCAATACGCTGGAAACGAAACACAAGGGACTTGATGGTTCGCTTAGTCTCTGCAAAAATGAAATAGAAACAATAAAGACCAAAACGCACGAAGCCTCAGGCTTGAGAGATTCTTTTGCGAACTATATTGCAAAAACAAAGGGCATTATGGAGACTTTAAGGGGAGAGAAGAAGGGGAGAGAAGAATTCTTGAAACAAATGAGCAACCTTCAGGAGGTAAAAAAACAAGGTCCGCCCGACACCAAAAAGCTGATCGACCTGATCCGTGTTGACGAAGGGAAGGAAAAGGCGTTGGAGAGATTTTTTTACAGAGAAATGGATTATTATGTGTTGCCAGAGGGCGGCAAAGAGCCTTTAATAGACAAGATAAGAAAATACCATGAAAATTTTATCTTTTTCCCGGTCAAGGGCATGACAAGCTTCAACAACAACGAGGTGACCATAGGGGTAAGGTGGATTGAGAGTGCCGAAGACGCGATCGATAGAATAGAAAGGGGCGAGGAGGGGATTTTTCTAAACGAGGATCTCATGATAGACTCGAGGGGGTTTATACTGCAGGAAAGGGCTGCAAAGAAGATTGACATAAAACGATTCCAAGAGAAAAGGCGCATAGAAAAGGAATTAAAGGAAATAGAATCTGAATACAATAAACACCTGGTCTCTCTAAGGGAAATGGAGGCAAAATATAAACAACATAATGATGTTTACTCAAGGCTTAGATCAGAGTTGGACAAAAACGTTGAATATATAAAGGTCACGGAGAAGGAGATCGCAGTCCTCGATACAGAGATTAGAACAACACGGGAGAGGCTTCAAGAATTGGAATCAAGGATAGACTTTACAGAGGATACCGTTTCAAAAACACCGGAAGAGCTATACGCAGAAAAAGAAGGCCATGAAATAAACAAGGGCATCATCGAAGAGAAAATAAAGACCCTAAGGGAGACGCTTGAAAAGACAAAAAGGCAACATGAGACCATATCCGCCCAATGGCACGAGATATCGATCGACAACGAGCAAAAGAAAAACCTCATCAAAAAACAGCTTGAGGATGTGGAACAAAAACAGATGTTTATTTCAAGGCTGAAGGAAGACAAAAAATCAACAGCACAAAAAATGGAATCCATAAGGGGCGACATTGAACAAAATGCAAAAAAGATAGCATTACTTGAAAAAGACTATGATGAACTCAAGGCAATATCTGAAAGACATATAGAGCACTATGAAGGGCTAAAATCTGTCTCAGGCACCATTCACACAGAAAAGCATGCCATCAATGAGAAATTAGAGAACACCTTAAAAGAAATAGAAAAGATAAGGATTAAAAATGAAGCGGTTGAAAAGGAAATGGCAATCTTGAATGAAAAAAGATGCACAATCTTTGAAAGGCTTCAAACAACGTTCGGCATAAGTGAGCCTCAAAATATAAACATACCCCAGGATATCGACCTTGACAAAGAGAAAGAGGCTATCGATAAAAAAATCTTGCAGCTCGGCGAGGTAAATTTCAGAGCAGAAAAGGAATACGAAGAACTGAGGGAAAGGGCGCTGTTTTTAGAAAAACAGAAAGAAGACTTGAGGATTGCAATGGATTCATTAAAAAAGACCATTATCAAGATAGATAGTCTTTCCAGAGAGATATTTTCTGAGACCTTTGAGATGGTAAACAGCGCATTCAAGGGTTTTACGGACACGCTGTTTCGTGGCGGCAGGGGATACTTGGCGTTGAGTCAGGACAATATTGGGGTAGAGATGTATATACAACCTCCGGGCAAACGGATTATTCGGATGGAGCTTTTGTCCGGCGGAGAAAAGACGCTTGTTTCGCTTGGTTTTCTGCTTGCCCTGATGGACACAAAACCATCTCCCTTTTCACTCATGGATGAAATAGACGCACCCCTTGATGATGCAAATCTGATATCGTTGATGCAGATTATCCAACAAATAAGCAGAAAAACCCAGATAATCTTCATAACACACAATAGGATCACGATGGAATCATCGCACACCATATATGGCATAACAATGGAAGAAGAAGGCATCTCAAAGGTTGTATCGGTAAGGCTCTAACAGGATAGAACCGTTTACCAGTTTTCAGTCTTGAGTCCCCCTGCACCTTCATAAACAATCACGCTCTTCAAAGAATCACTCACAATGTCTTTAAAAACATCCTTTTTTTTCATTTTCAACGCACCGGTCAGCTTAAGGAAAAACCTTGTCCTGTCTCTTGTTGATATCCTTTTTGGTATGGTCGTGTTCATCTGCACCATCATCCTCTTTAATAATCCCTCGTCTATCTCTTCGAAAACAATATCCTCAACATCGAGAAACACAAAGCCCTTGCCCTTCAAGACAAAAACATTGCACGCCTTCACATCCTTATGTATTACCCATTGTGTTATCGTATTTGCAAAAAAGGCAGACAGTCTGTCGATAAACATTCTTTTTTCGTGGAGATTCAAACCACCGTACACCCTGTCGAGATAACGGTCAAGCTCTTCGCCTCTTTCGGAAAGATCTTCCATCGCAATAAATCCCCTTTCTTTATGAGAGGGCATCCTGACAAAGAATGCCCGGGGCGTTATGTCAAGACGGAGATATGTCAAAGCAATGTGATTTTTCCATGCCCTTTTTAAACGCCTTTTGTCTCGGTACGTTTTTCTTATGTGGTCGCTATAACGCTCTACCCTGACCTTTTTATCCTCTTTTATGGTGCCAACCAGCACACCCCTTCCCATGTCTTTGCATCCTGCTATACAAACACAGTCACCCTCAACCGTCATTATAGATGTGTTGTTAAACGCCCTCTTCTTCTTTTTGTCTATCCATCTATGCCTTAAACGCTTTAATTCGGCCTCCACGGGCAGCTTTATGTCTTCATTGCCGTATTCCTTGAAGAAAAGGGTTTTCTCGTCTTCGTCCATACCCTGATATACCATAGTAATTGCATGTGCAATGTTTGAGACCTCGTCATCCAATGTAAACAGCTTTTTTATCTGCGTTTTGTGCAGATCCACAAGATGCAATACACCATTTTTAGCGATGATGTTGTTGAGGTGTAGATCGTTGTGCCTTACATGGCAAACCTTCAGTGTCTTTAAGAATCTGGCAAGATCAATAAGCAGTTTGCTTTTGTCATCTGCCTTTTCAAAGACGTCTGTGAGGGTTGTTCCTTCGAGCAACTCCTGCACAATATATGAACCCCCCTCAGAGATCCCATAACCAAGTGGCTCTGGCGTTGGGATGCAAAGCGAGGTCAATTTTCGACCAAGCAAAAACTCCTTTTTCCCCCTTGGTTGTAAGCGGTTCCTTACAAAACCGTAAACACCCTCTTCTCTAAAGTATTTTATGAATGCCCTCTTATTCTGATGTTCAAACGTAAAATGTCCCCTTTTCCTGTATTCATCGGGCAAAAACCCTTTTATGAATTCGGCAAAGTGATCATCCCTGAAAAACCATTTGATACCGCCTATTTCTAAATGTTTCATAGGCTGCTTATAATCTCCGATATCTTGGGTCCCCAACGTTTTAAGGAAAACCTCTCCTCAACGACACCACGCGCAGCCCTTCCCATTGATATTCTCTGTTTTACATCTTTTGAGAGCCGATCTATTGCATCCCTCCAGCCTTCTGTCCCCATTCTTATGAAACCGTTTATCCCGTCTTCTATCATATCGTTTGCAACACCTATTGGGTTTGTTATGGAAGGCAACCCTGCCGCCATATATTGGATAAGCTTCAATCCGCATTTGCCCTGCGACCACTTATCGTCCCTGACAGGCATGATACCCATATCAAAATCGAGAAAACAGGTTTTCTCTCTCTCTTTCTGCCACTTTTCAAACAACAGCTTTCCTTCTCTCATGTTAAGGTTTGGGGGCTTATCCGCTATAAACTTGAACACGGTGTGCCCATCGTTTTCGTAAAACCTGAAAAGCTCCTCGATGTCTTCAAGGTACCTTGAGGTTGAACTGCTTCCTGTCCAGCCTACAACACACTGCATCTTATCGACATGCAGTTTTGTTGGATATTCATCGGGATCCACAACGGTAGGCACATAGAACACGTTGTCTTTTTTGTAACGTTTTGCCTCATTGCAGAGAAAATCATTTCCACAAAAAACCGCATCTGCATGTTTCACTGTCCTTGCAAATCTTGATCTCCTTGTTTTACTTTCCCCTTTTGTGCCATACATTACCGCATCATCGAAGTCATAGACCAATACTCTTGCACATCTCCTCAACATAGAAAACTTAAAGGCGTTTAGAAGCGTCCTCTGCAGATAGACTACATCGGCAGATTTAGCAGAACCCAATACATTTTTAAAGCTTGTTCTGGTTGTGAGAAGCTCTATCTCATAATGACATTTTTTTAGATAAGGAAAATACTGGTGTATCCTGTAGCCCTCTGGGTTTTCAGGGGTAAAAATATCGTGGGTAAAAAAGAGGATCTTTTTCATCCATCCTCATGCTTATTGTCTATTATTTCCAAAGAGATAGCCGAGATATTTTCTGAGGCCTCCTCTGAAATCCGTTGCCTTAAGCTTATCCTCATCCACAACGGGCCCCCTGACGAGTTCTTTCGGGCCTGCCGCTTCAACTATATAGTCCTCTATTATTAGATAATCCATCTCTGTTGACATGAAACACCTTAACGCATCGGCAGGTGTCTCTACAATAGGTTCTCCCGCTATATTAAACGATGTGTTGAGAATAACGGGGGTACCTGTAATGCTGAAAAACTCTGAAATCAAGTCATAGTATCTTCCGTTGTCTTCGCGTGTAACGGTCTGTACACGTGCCGTACCATCAACATGCGTTATGGAGGGGACGGATTTTTGTTTATCCTCCTTGACCCCTGCAATAAGCAGCATATAGGGGCTTTCACAATCCAGATCAAAATATTCGGATGCATATTCCCGAAGCACAGATGGTGCAAAAGGCCTGAACCCTTCTCTGTGTTTCACCCTCGCATTCAAAATATCCTTCATATCAGGTCTGCCCGGGTCACAGATAATGCTTCGATGACCCAATGCCCTCGGGCCGATCTCGCTTCCACCCTCAAACCATCCAAGAATCTTGCCATCTGCAAGAAATCGGGCTGTCTTTTTAATAACATCCTTTTCCTTGCTAAATTTTATGTTTTTTGTATTGTTGAGTGCCTTTAAAATCTCTTCCTCACTATAGGGTCTACCCAGATATGCATTTTTAAAACGGTATGTCTTTGGGTCTTCGCCATTTAAGACGTGGGCGCCGTATAATGCACATCCGAGCGCTATCCCCGAGTCACATGCGCCAGGCTGAATAAATATATTTTCGAACGGGGTATTGTCCAATATCTTTTTATTTGCAACGCTGTTAAGGCCCACCCCACCCGCATAGCAGAGGTTCTTTGAGGGGCTTATCTTGTAAAGGTGGTTTGCAACTGCGATAAGTGCCTCTTCAATGGCATCCTGCACTTCATAAGCAATCTGTGTATAGATTTCGTCGGGCAATTTTTCCTTGTTTCGCCTTGGAATATCAGGATAGAAGCATCTCTGAAAATAATCATTATACCTGACAAAGTTCTTTTCGCTCGGGATAAGCGCAGTACCATCGGAAAGTTCATAAAAATCTTTTTTGAATTTTCTATCTGTGTTATAACCGTAGGGGGCAAGACCCATAACCTTGCCTGAACCAAAGTCACCCATACCTAAAAATACAGATGTACCCATATAGAGTAACCCAATCCCGTTTCTGTAGCCCGGCATGGAATAATCCTTTCTTATGGAAAAAAGCCTTCCATCCATTGCCCTGTAAAAAGACTGGACCTCTTCCATCTTCTTCTGGATCTTCCCGTCTATCATCCTCATGATAAAGGGGGGGGTTTCTGTGGCATCGAGATCGTTTGCATTGCTTCCTAGCCCATCGACCACCATCACGGTTGCCTCCTCAAACGGCGAGGGATAAAATGCACTCGCCGCATGGGCGGTATGATGGGATATTGTATGGATTTTCCCGGTGTAACCCAGTTGAGATCTTATCATTTCGACCTCTTTGTTTTTCCCATCCTTTCCGATACGGGTAACCCCAACAACTAAGTCAATATCGTTAATATCCCTTAGCCCTGTTGCATCGAGCAGATACCGGATCGACATATGCGGAAAGACACCTGAATGTTTTATCCTGTTGAGCCTCTCCTCTCCTATGGCGAACAAACGCCCCTCAGATATAAGGGATGCACCGGTATCGTGTCCAAACGTATGAAGGCCAAGAATATTCATAGCTTGAGTAATATAGCAAAACCACCCTTGCCCGTCAACTTCAAAGCACAGTTCTGCCTGATAAGATTTGTTTCTTGACACTATCTGTTATTTTAGCCCCTCAACAGACAAAGACGTTCAAAGATAAAGCCCGTGTATGATTTTTGTTCAAAGGAAACGAACGTGGCAATACTACAGTCTTTTCAATAGTAACTTCGCCACCTTTTCTCCCGAAAGTAACATGCCCCCAAAAATCGGGCCCATCCTGGGTCCACCAAATGTGGCATTGGCAGCCATTCCAGTTACATAAAGTCCAGGAAAAACCTCTTTTGTGTTTTCAAGCGTGAGTGTCTCGGCCTTTTCTGACCACATGGATTTTTCACCTTCGATTTTCCCAGAATCTGTCAATAATCTTCCGGGAACCTTTGCAAACACAACCCTGACTACTTCCACTGCGTGCCCGGTTGCATCAATCACAAACTTCGTGCGTACCGCAAGGGGGTCTATATGAAGCCCTGCCATTTCAACGGGAGACCAGTTAAGCACCAATCCTATGATCCTGTCCGTCCTCATCATTACATCCTCTATGCTAACGCAATTAAATACGGTAACCCCTGCCTGAACAGCCTTGGCAGTCAGAGTAGCGGCAGTCTCAACAGCATCGGATGTATAATAATTGTCCTGATATTTGCGGTATTTTACGCCGAACTCGTCAAGTATGTGGATTGCGGATTCTTGGACAACGATTTCGTTAAACATCATGCCGCCACCCCATACACCGCCACCCATGCTCAGCTTCCTCTCGTAAAGGGCAACCCTTTTGCCTGCTTTCGCCAGATAATATCCCGCAACCAGACCAGAAGGGCCGCCACCAACAATTGCAACATCTGTTTCGATATTTTTTGAGAGTTTCTCATAATACCTGTCAATAATTGCTTTGGTTATAATGACTTCGTTCAGTTCCATATTATCCCCCTTGTTGTAATATTTCGGACAATTCTTTCAATCGCCCGGCTATGTCTTTTGCGTTGTTAACCTCTGAGATCATAGCAAAATGGTGTGCACCTGTTTTTATCGCCTGACGTATGTTTTCCATGGTAATCCCCCCGATTGCAACAACAGGAACATTCACGTTTTTTACAATATCCTCCAGGGTGTCGATACCAACAACTATTGCATCTGGTTTTGAAGGTGTAGGAAAAACAGAGCCAGCTCCAATATAGGTTGCGCCTGCCATTTCAGCCTCCATTGCCTGTTTTACCGTATTAGCCGAAACGCCGATAACCATATCTTCTGGCAGTCGGGCAAGCACTTCATGAAAATCCTCATCTTTTTGTCCGACATGTATACCATCTGCCCCTATCTCAAGGGCTATGTCCACACGGTCGTTTACAATGAATACAGCGTCATCGTACTGTCTTACAAGGGCACACATCTCAATGGCTTTACGATAGAATTCCTCGTCTTCAGCAGATTTATCTCTGAACTGAATGATCCTTGCGCCGCCATTTAGCAACTCTTTACAGAGGGAGATCGTATCTGCAAAGCAATATATGCCCCTTCGCATGGTTTTAAAAAGGTCTTTTTTATTCACAACGCCTCCTAAACAAAAAAACAGGCTGCGGTAGAAAGAAAACCGAGCCTGTTATTCTGGCAATTCCAAGTTCGGTGTTTCCTTACGCCGGCATTATCCGGTTCAAGTTAAAGGGTGTTTTCTCAGCCAAAAGGGCACCCCTAACACCTTGTTTTTCAAATAACTAATATATTTTCATTACACTGTCAACTAAATATTTCAACAATTACCAGGGCATATTATGCTGTCAATGTCTTACAATCACAAAATCCCTTTTGTTGACAGCGCCCCCGTTATGTTTTCACCTTTTGATATCGCCTCTTTTAATGCCCTTCCGAAAGCCTTGAAGACAGCCTCAATCTTATGGTGAAGGTTTTCGCCATACAACACATTGATGTGGATCGTTATCTTTGCTTCGTTTACAAATCCTTTGAAAAATTCCTTTATAACCTCTGTATCGAAAACGCCTATTTTCCCTGCAAGATCCCCATTCAAAACAAGGTTGGGCCTTCCTCCAACGTCAATCGCAAGCATACAGAGGGATTCATCCATTGGAATTATTGCCGAACCATAACGCCTAATGCCTTCAAAGCCCTTAAGGGCTTCTTTTAAAGACCTGCCCATTGTAATTCCAATATCCTCAACGGTATGGTGATAGTCAACCTCTGTATCACCTTTCGCATATAGGGTCAGATCGAAAAAACCATGTTTTGAAAACAGATGCATCATGTGGTCAAAAAAGGGCACGCCCGTTTCAATATCATATTTTCCTTCGCCGTCTATCACCCAATGAACCTTTATATCTGTTTCCTTTGTTTTTCTTTCAGCCGAGGCCTCTCTTTTCATGCGTCCCCCTGTATCCATTTATGTCTTTTACCTTAAGTGTCCAGTCGCTTTGATCTGAAACTCAAAGGCTTATTTATGGTATTACCTTGTTTAAGGGATACTCAACGATGCCCTGCGCCCCCACCCTTTTCAGGTCAGGAATAATATCCCGCACGGTCTTTTCGTCTATGATAACCTCTATTGCCAACCAATCCTTATCTGACAGATTTGATACGGTGGGCGTCTGAAGCGATGGAAGTATCTTCAACACCTCTTTTAGCCTCGACTTGGGTACGTTCATTTTAAGGCCAACCTTTTCCTCTGCGAGAAGTGCACCCTTAAGCAAAATGGTTATGTTCTCCATTTTTCTCTTTTTCCATTTGTCCTTCCAGGCATTTTTATTAGCAATTAAAACGGTTTCAGATTCAAGTATGGTATCTATTATCCTTAGGTTATTAGCCCTTAATGATGCGCCCGTTTCTGTTACCTCAATTATGGCATCGGCCAAAAGCGGTGGTTTTACCTCTGTGGCCCCCCAGGAAAATTCAACAGAGGCGTTTATACCTCTTTTTTTAAGAAACCTCTTTGTAAAACTGACAAGTTCTGTTGCGATTTTCTTACCTTTCAGATCATCAACAGTTTTGATCGGTGAATTTTCAGGCACCGCAACAACCCATTTAACGCCTCTGAAGCCTACCTTGCCATACCTCAGCCGCACTAGTTCAACAACCTTTGCATCCTGTTCGAGCACCCAATCATAGCCTGTAATACCCATGTCGAGTATTCCATCTTCAACATATCTCGCCATCTCCTGAGCCCTTATGACAAGCCCTTCAAGTTCAGGGTCGTCAATAACCGGCACATAAGATCTTTCAAGCAATTTTATGTTATAGCCGGCATTTTTAAAAAGTTTAAATGTGGTTTCCTGAAGGCTTCCTTTTGGTAATCCAATTTTTAATTTCATATTATAGCCCCTTTCTTGCCTTTATAGACTCTCCGTGAGCATAAAGGCCTTCAATGCGTGCCATTTTTACAGCTTTATCTCCGTATTTATTCAAAAATTGTTCATCTATTTTAACAACAACCTTCCTTTTTGTAAACCTGTCGACCGACAATCCAGCCGTAAATCTTCCCGCCCCGCCTGTAGGTAAAACATGGTTTGTGCCTATGTAGTAGTCTCCCATCGCAACAGGTGTGTGGGCACCCAAATAAACAATACCCGGATACAAAACCTTTTCTGACACGCCTTCGTCGCCGATAAGCTCCATGTGTTCCGGGGCAATGCTGTTTATCGTTTTTACAGCTTTTTCGATGTCTTCATAGTATACAAGGAAGCTGTTTTCCCTTAATGCCTTTTCTATCACGTCTTTTCTCTCGTTTGTAATGATGAGACGCTCTATGCTCTTCATCACATCATAGATGTGTTCCTTGGATGGCGAGAACAACCCAACGGTTGCCATTTCATCATGCTCTCCTTGCGAAAACATATCCCATGCTATTATATCTGGAGAAAACTTGTATGTGCACAATACGACAAGCTCTGTGGGCCCAGCAAGCATATCGATACCAACCATACCATACACATCCCTTTTTGCCTCATCAACATAGGCATTGCCTGGGCCAACAATCATATCTACCTTTGGTATGCAACCCACCCCATAAGCAAATGCATAGACCGCTTGAGCACCACCTATCCTGTAAACCTCCTTTATATCCAACAGTACACACGCTGCTGCAACATATGGATTAAGCATACCATCCGCCGTTGGCGTGGCAACACATATCCTGTTTACGCCTGCAACCTTAGCAGGCACAACGCCCATAATCAGGGAAGATGGGTATGCAGCCTTACCACCGGGCACATAAACCATTGTACTTTCAACAGGCACAAACGTTTCCTTTATATTTAGACCTTTTCTCGTGTATGTCCTTGGTCGTCCTCCCTGCGATTTATGGTATAACAGGACATTTTTCATCATGCCTCTAAGAATGTCTCTGTCTTTCTTTTTTACCTTTGATGCGCTTTCGGTAAGCTCTTCTTCCGAGACCTTAAGATTATAGTCCTGTTTCCAGCCATCCCATTTTTTCGAAAATTCAATAAGGGCGGTTTCTCCCCTTGCAAGGATTTCATGCTTCACAGCCTCTACAACGGTTTTGATGTTTTTCTTCTTTTTTTCCCTGCCTTCAAGAATCGAGGACAACAGCTTGTCGTGTTCTTTTTCAAGATCCCAGATTTTCATCTTTCCTCCTCTCTATCTTCGCACCAAGCATTCTCAGCTTTTCTTCTATCGATTCATAGCCTCTGTCTATATGGTAAATCCTTGAGACCTCGGTAGTGCCATATGCCGTTAGACCTGCAATAATGAGGGAGGCGCTCGCCCGTAAATCCGTTGCCATAACCTTGGCCCCCGTGAGCATTTTAACGCCTTTTACAATAGCTGTATTTCCTATTACCCTTATGTCCGCACCCATTCTCCTCAATTCCGCTGCGTGCATCATTCTATTTTCGAAGATCGTCTCTGTGATAGCACTCGCACCCCTTGCCGTGCTCATAAGCGCCATAATCTGCGCCTGCATGTCTGTTGGAAATCCTGGGTAAGGCGCTGTTCTTATATCCACTGCGTTTGCCCTTTTTTTGGACATTGATGCCTTTATTGTGTTTTCGCTTTCCAGTATGTCCATTCCTGCTTCTCTTAGCTTTTTTATGATGGGCTGTACATGTGAAGGCACACAGTCTTCAATTTCTATATTTCCCCTCGTCATGCCGCATGCAACAAGAAATGTGCCTGTTTCGATCCTGTCTGGTATAACGCTATAGTTGCACGGCACTAACTGATCCACTCCGGTGACCTTAATAACCTCTGTGCCTTCTCCCTCGATCTTGGCACCCATTTGCTTCAACATTTGCGAAAGGTCAACGATTTCTGGCTCACAAGCAGCGTTTTCTATTATCGTTTCGCCTTTCGCCTTAACCGCGGCCATTATTATATTCTCAGTACCACCAACCGTGGTTTTATCGAAACTAATACACGCGCCCTTTAGTTTTTTAGCCGTCACATCAGCATAGCCCTCTCTCAGACTCACTTCACAGCCTAACGCTGATAGACCCTTTAAATGCAAATCTATCGGTCTCTCGCCAATCGCACAACCCCCCGGATAAGACACCGTTGCCCGCCTGAGACCACCAATTAGAGAGCCAAGCACTAAAACAGAAGCACGCATCTCTTTTACAATTTCATACGGTGCAACGTGGTTATTGACCCTTCTTGTGTCGATCTTGATGGAGTGGTCTTCAATCCATTTTGTTTCTCCTCCTAGCAGATTTATTAACCTGATCATGGTATAAACATCTCTCAGTCGGGGGACATTGTCTATTCTGTATTCGCCCCCCTGCAACAAGGTAGCGGCAAGAAGTGGCAATACAGCATTTTTAGAACCACTTATTAAGACCTTTCCATTTAACCTTTCTCCGCCTTCTATTATGAATTTGTCCATGTCCCTATAACAACCCTTTCTGTTCCGCTCAAATCTGTTTTGACTTCGGTGTTCATGCCCAATCGCATAAACCCTCTGCATATTTTTAAAGCCTGTTTTGCGCCGTCAATCTCGCACAAAACACATGCCCCTTCTTTTCTAAGAAAATAGGGGAGCATATTGATAAGCCTTTCATATATCGCTGTGCCGCCATCGCCCCCATTTAAGGCGATCATGGGTTCAAAATCCTTAACATCCCTCATTAAATCATCACACGCATCACAGGGTATATATGGGAGGTTGGCAAGTACCATATCAAACATAACGCCATTTTTGATACCCATTAAAAGATCGGTGCAGACAAAATCCACTAGATTTGTTACCCCTAAAATATCCGCATTTATTTTTGCAACCTTGAGTGCATCGAAAGAAATATCTGTACAGATCACGTGTTGTTTCGTATTCTTCGCAATTGTCAGACCGATCGAGCCAGCGCCTGTTCCAATATCCAATATTGAAATGGGGCGTTTTTTCTCACCTATGATCGTAATGGCCGCTTCAACCAGTGTTTCGGTCTCCGGTCTTGGCACAAGAACCCTTTCGTCGACATAAAACGTCTCAGAAAAAAACTCCTTCTTTTTGGTTATATATGCAAGGGGCTTTCCCTTGCGCCTTGACTCGATAAGCTGCTCAATTTCTACGACTTTTTTGTCTTCTATCTCTGTGTCTGCTTTGACAAAAATCTGTTCTTTGCTCATGTTTAACACAAAGGCAATGATATTGACAAGTTCAAGCGTTGTAATGCTGTTTTTTCTAAGGGCGATGTCTCTGATCCGCAACAAAAATTAACCTGCTTTTAAGGACTCCGATTGAAAGTGTGCAACGAGAGGGTTTACGATATCTTCGAGGTTCCCATCCAAAACATGCTGAAGTTTGTAAAGTGTCAGGCCTATCCTGTGATCCGTGACTCTTCCTTGCGAAAAGTTATAGGTTCTTATTCTTTCGCTTCTGTCGCCACTGCCGACCTGTTTTTTTCTCTCTTCCGATATTTCAAGTTCCTTTTCTGCCTCCATCTTTTCTTTGAGTCTCGTTCTTAAAACCCTTATTGCCTTCGCCTTATTTTTATGCTGTGATTTTTCGTCCTGACAGGTCACAACCAATCCTGTCGGAATGTGCGTTATCCTTACCGCTGAATCCGTAGTGTTAACGTGTTGTCCACCTGGGCCGCTCGACCTGAACACATCGATCTTAAGGTCATCAGGGCTTATGTTAAGTTCGGTCTCTTCGGGCTCAGGAAGAACCGCCACAGTAACAGCAGACGTGTGAACTCTGCCCTGCGCCTCTGTCACAGGCACCCTTTGAACCCTGTGAACACCGCTTTCATATCTTAATTGACCATATGCATCTTTTGCCTCGATAGCCATGACAACCTCTTTGAACCCTCCGAGGTCTGATATGCTCGCTGCCATCAGTTCGGTCTTCCATCTCATCTTCTCTGCATATTTTGTATACATTGTAAAAAGGTCTCTCGCAAACAATGCAGCCTCTTCACCGCCTGTACCTGCCCTTATCTCAAGAAATGTGTTGCGAACGGTTTTCTCGTGTTTGCTTAGCAATCTTTCGCGCAGCATCGCTTCGAGTTTTTCTTTTGCGGCTGATAGCTGGTTGACCTCTTCCCTGATAAGTGTCTTCATCTCCTCGTTGGTTTCAGACTTTAGCATTTCCAGCATATTCTCTGTCTCTTCTTTTGTCTTTCTCCAACTTCTAAAGGGCTCTACAACCTCTTTGAGGTCTGTATACTCTTTGGCGAATTTTTTATAGACCTCCATATTGGCAATTATCTCGGATTTTGCCAGTTCACGTTCGATTTCTTCGAAACGATCTTCTATTTCTTGTAATTTTTCGAACATCAGACGGTTTTCTTTCCATACCTCTTTTCGTATTTCTCAACCTGTCCGGTTGAATCGATGCGTTTTTCTTTCCCCGTAAAGATAGGGTGACACTTTGCACATATTTCAACACTTATCTTTTCCCTTACCGATAACGTCTCAAAAGTGTTTCCACACGCACATTTCACCGTTGCCTTCTTTAAATCAGGATGAATTCCCTTTTTCATGTTTATACTCCTTTGCTCATAGAATCTATAAAATTTTTATTTGAATCGGTGTCTGCCAGCTTTTCAAGCAAAAACTCCATTGCATCTACCGGATTCATGGGTTGTAAAACCTTTCTCAATAGCCATATCCTTGATAAATCACCGTTTTCCATCAACAATTCTTCTTTCCTTGTCCCTGATTTGTTTATGTCGATGGCAGGGAAAACCCTCTTCTCGGCGAGTTTTCTGTCCAGATATATTTCCATGTTCCCTGTTCCTTTAAACTCTTCAAATATGACCTCATCCATCCTGCTACCCGTATCTATCAGTGCAGTTGCAACTATAGTAAGGCTACCACCTTCTTCGATATTTTTTGCAGACCCAAAAAACCTTCTTGGTTTCTGCATTGCTGAGGCATCGATGCCTCCCGATAGAATCTTGCCGCTTGATGGAACTACTGTATTATATGCCCTTGCAAGCCTCGTTATGCTGTCAAGTAGAATAACCACATCCCTTTTGTGCTCCACGAGCCTCTTGGCTTTCTCTATAACGATTTCTGCAACCTGAACATGTCTTGTGGCCGGTTCATCAAATGTAGAGCTTATCACCTCGCCTTTCACAGATCGAATCATGTCAGTAACCTCTTCAGGTCTTTCGTCAATAAGCAAAACTATAAGGATGATCTCTTTGTGATTTGCCGTTATGCTGTTCGCTATGTGCTGTAAAAGTATTGTTTTGCCTGTTCTTGGCGGCGCCACAATCAGCCCCCTTTGACCTTTTCCGATGGGTGTAAAAAGGTCCATAACCCTTGTGGACATGTTTGCTCCGTTGGTTTCAAGCACAATCCTTTCGTTGGGATATATGGGCGTCAGGTTATCGAAGATAATCTTGTCCTTCGCTGTCACTGGATCATCGTAGTTTATGGTCTCAACCTTTAAAAGGGCAAAATATTTCTCGTTGTCTTTTGGTGGTCTTATTTGTCCTGATATTGTATCACCGGTTCTCAGACCGAACCTCTTGATCTGTGATGGCGATATATAAATATCGTCCGGCCCGGGCATATAGTTTGAATCGGTAGATCTAAGAAAACCAAAACCTTCGGGGAGTATCTCAAGAACACCTTCTCCATAAACAGATTCATTTTTGTCAACCATCGCCTGGAGTATAGTAAATATCAGTTCCTGTTTTCTCAGGCCGGATGCGTTCTCTACATTCAACTCCTTTGCAATTTGCGTAAGCCCACCTATTTTGGTTCTCTTTAAATCATTCAGGTGCATCTACTTCTACCTCCCATCCTTTTATCGTTTCCGAAAGTTTTGATACTTCTCTTTTGAGCCCTTCCAATGTCCCGTTGTTATACAAGACTATATCTGCCAATTTTTCCTTTTCCTCAAGGGATATCTGAAACACCATTCTTTTTTCAATATCCTCCTGTTCCATTCCTCTTTTGATCAACCTTTCTTTTAGTGCTTCAGGGTTTGCAGACACAACAACAATCTTGTCAAGTCTTTTATATAAACCTGTTTCAAAAAGAAGCGGCCCGTCAATTATAATAGATTTTGCACCTCTTTTTTTTATGCTATCCACATCGTTGAAAAGTCTGTCAACAATCTTTGGATGTGTTATCCCTTCGAGTATCCGGAGCATGTCCTCGTTCTGAAATACCGTTTTTTTCATCCTTTCTACGTTTACACGGTCTCCAGAAATATATTCCTTACCGAACCTCGAACCTATTTCTCTGATAACATCATTTTGCAAAAGGGTATCTTTTGCAATCATGTCAAGGTCGATTACAACAAAGCCTTCCTTTTCAAGCATGTTTGATACTGTTGTTTTTCCACTTCCTATGATACCGGTTATGCCTATGAGGATCATATGTCGAGATTTCTGACGTTCATAGCATTCTCTTCGATGAATGCCCTTCTTGTTTCTATGTTGCTACCCATCAATACCGTAAACATCTGATCTGCCTCTATTGCATCTTCTATTGAAACCCTCAAGAGGCTTCTTTTTTCCGGATTCATGGTTGTTTCCCAGAGTTGTTCAGGGTTCATCTCCCCCAAGCCTTTATATCTTTGTATGCTTATACCTTCTTTACCATGTTCATTAATATACTTAATGAACTCTTCAACGGTTTTTGTCTCCTGTTTCGAGTTCCCATCCGTTATAACGATTTCTTCCTCATAGAATTCTTTGACATCGTTGTAATCTTTTAGTCTTTCTATATAATCTTCCTGAGTACATACCTCATAATCTATTTCCGTTGTTTCTTTTTTTTCGGGGTGCCTTAAAATAAGCTTGAAAAGGTTATATTCCCTATCTCTTTCCATTTCAACACTATAACCAACCTTACCAACATTCTCTTTGAATGCATATAGCTTCTGTATTTCTTCAAAATCCTCTCTTTTATGGATGTTCAATCTAAAAAGCTCTAATACAATTACCCTACTGACACCAGACCTTGAAATATCCTTCAGAAACCTTTCAATCCTCCTCATTTTTTCGGTATATTCCTTTAATGGACCCCTATCTATCTGTCTGCCACCAACCCTGCATTCGACCCTTTCAAGCCCCCTTTTTGTAACAAAACTTTCAAACTCGTCCTCATCTTTGATATATGTCTCTTTGTTTCCTTGTTTTGCCTTATAAAGGGGTGGTTGTGCTATATAGAGGTGGCCATTCATTATTATTTCGGGTGTTTTTCTGTAAAAAAGCGTTAAAAGAAGTGTTCTTATGTGTGAACCATCAACATCCGCATCCGTCATTATAATTATCTTTTTATATCTAAGTCTCTCGATATTGTCCGAATTTATCCCCACCGCCATGTATACAGACTTTATCTCGTTATTTGACAATACCTTTTCCTGGCTGGACTTTTCAACATTCAATATTTTACCTTTTAATGGGAGAATTGCCTGTATTTTTCTGTCTCTTCCTTGTTTTGCAGAACCTCCTGCTGAATCACCCTCCACAATGAATAGCTCACATAGGTCTGGATTGCTTTCTTGACAGTCCGCCAATTTACCAGGCAATATGCCGCTTTCGATAAGATTTTTGCTTTTAACAAGCTCTTTTGCCTTTTTTGCAGCCTCCCTTGCCTTTTTTGTTTCATATGCCTTGTTGATGATTGTCTTCGCAATATTTTGATTAATCTCGAAGTATTCCGAGAGTTTTTCATTTAATATAGACTCAACAAAACCTTTTATCTCGCTGTTTCCAAGCTTTGTTTTTGTTTGACCTTCAAACTGTGGGTTTTGTACCTTTATACTTAAAACTGCTACCAAACCCTCTTTTATATCATCCCCTGACACATTCTCTTTATTTTTTTGGGTGGAATTCGTCTGTATGAAATTATTTATACTTCTTGTAAGAGCGCTCCTAAAACCGGCTATATGTGAACCCCCTTCTTGTGTGTTTACGTTATTCACAAAGCTATTTATATTTTCGTTATAACCGTCATTATACTGAATAGCAACCTCAAGAGAATCTATTGTTTGTTTGCTGCTTGAAATATATATCGGTTCACCAAATAGAACTGTTTTATTGGTGTTGAGAAACTTCACAAAGGATTTTACACCACCCTCGTGCTTAAACTCTTGTCTTTTGCCTTTTCTCTCATCTATCAAAACAATGTATATGCCATTGTTAAGAAATGAAATCTCTCTCATCCTGTGTGCAAGGACCTCGTTACTAAATTCCACAGACTCAAAGATACTTTTGTCAGGTTTGAATTTTACTTTTGTGCCCGTCTTGTCGGTATCGCCGATCACCTTCAAGTTGGTAATTTTATTACCCCGTTCATACCTTTGAAAATAAACCTTTCCTGCACGCCTTACCTCTACTTCAAGATACTCAGATAATGCATTAACCACTGACAAACCTACACCGTGAAGTCCTGCCGAATATTTATATGATTCCTTATCAAATTTACCACCTGCATGTAGTTTTGTCAGTACCAACTCAAGCGCAGACATATTTTCACCTTCATGCAGGGCAACAGGGATACCCCTGCCATTATCTTCACATGTAACGCTATTATCCCTGTGAATTGTAATCGATATCCTATCACAATATCCTTCAAGTGCCTCATCAACACTGTTGTCTACAAGTTCATATACAAGATGATGCAGACCTTCCAAGCCTGTGTTTCCAATATACATGGATGGAACTTTTCTAACAGCATCAAGACCATCCAATATTTTTATACTTTCTGCTCCGTATTCTTTCATCCTAAATCCTTATTGGCATAATGATATTTTTATAATGTTTTTCATCTTCACACTCAAAAAGCGCGGCACCATGAGTTGATGGCGCCTTCAAAATGATATTTTTTCCATCGATATGTGAAACCACATCAAGAACAAACCTCACATTGAAGTTCAAACTGATATCCTCGCCGTTATATTCAATATCTATCAATTCCTTTGAATGTCCAATATCTGACTCTGCTTCAATATCAATTATATTTTTATATATATTTATTTTTATCGGCTCTAACTTGCTTATAATCGCTGAAACTTTTTTCAAACCCCTATAAAAAATCTCCTTATCCACTACTATTGTATTTAAATTACCTTCAGGTATAACATTTTCAAAGTCTGGAAAATTTCCTTCAATGATCCTTGATATGAGGGTTACCTGTTTTGTACTGAATTGTGCATGTTTATCTCCTATACAGATACTTACATCCTCGTCTTCGTCGATGATTCTCTGTATCTCCATTAACGACCTTCTTGGGATAATTATACCCTTAAAACTCTTCAATCCAGCGATGTCTTTCCTGTAAAGAGACATTCTGAATCCGTCGGTTCCAACAGCCACTATATTACCATCAAACCCCTGCAAATACATACCAGTCAAAACATAACGCGTCTCATCTGAAGATATTGCAAATTCGACCTTATTTATCATTTTCAACAAGGCCTTGCCATTCACAACAATCTCTTCATACCCCGATATCTCTTTGACCTCAGGAAACTCATCTGGGTCCTGTAAACTCAATACAAATTCTGATTGTTTTTGTTTTATAATCAGAACATTATCCTGAATTTCAAGGTTTATATCTCCGTTATCCATCTCCCTTAATATTTCCTGCAATCTTTTTCCATGAATTATTATCTTTTTCTCAAATGATGTCTTAAAATCTATAAAACCAATCGCACTAATTTCGAGATCAGTTGAATACAGTTTTATCCCCTGTGTACTAAATTCTATGAGAAGGTTTGAAAGAATAGGCATGAGAGATCTTTTTTCCGTTATCCCTACCAATTTTGAAACCGGTACAAGTAATACATTTCTTTCTATTATTATATTCATATTAACCTCTCGTAATAATAATATACGGTGTTGAAATGTTGAAAAATGTATAGCCACACGATAATAAAAAAGAAAATGATAAAAAAACAGATGTTAGATTGTTTATGAAATGTTGAATCATGTTGATTTTACCTTTGCCTCGATCTTTTCAACAACTTCTTTCAACTCTTTTTTGATCTTTATTTCATCTTTTATTTTTTTGATTGAATGGATTATCGTCGCATGATTTTTGCCACCAAATTTTTCTCCTATACTCACTAAAGATGCATCGGTCAATTTTTTTGATAGGTATATTGCTATCTGTCGCGGTAACATGATGGATTTTATACGTTTTTCTGATTTTAAGTCTGATGTCTTAACAGAAAAATAGGAAGCTACCTCTTTAATTATTATGTCGATATTTATTTCTTTTTTTCTCTCTTTAATGATATGTCCCATAATTTCCCTGGCAAGCTCTACGGTAATAGGAACATCATGAAGTGATGCAAAGGCGCCTATTCTGATTAAAGAACCTTCCAGAGATCTGACACTGTCATCTACGTTTGATGCAATAAAAAATGCGACATCGGTTGGAAGATTTATATTTTCCAACTCTGCCTTTTTATTTAATATTGCAACCTTTGTTTCAAGGTCAGGCGATTGAATGTCGGCAATAAGACCCCATTCAAACCTTGAGCGTAGTCTCTCCTCAAAGTTTTCAATATCCCTAGGAAACTTATCGCTTGTAACGACAACCTGTTTCATATTTTCGTATAGTGTATTGAAGGTATGAAAAAATTCTGCCTGAGTTCTTTCTTTTCCGGCTATAAATTGAATATCATCAATAAGCAGGACGTCGAGTTTTCTGAACCTGTTTCTGAAATCATCCATTTTTTCATATCTTATGGCGTTTATCAACTCATTTGTGAAAACCTCAGCCGTTATATAACAGATTCGATCAATATTGGCGTCCCCATGGCATACAAGAAAGTTTCCAATAGCATTCAACAGATGGGTTTTTCCAAGTCCTACACCCCCGTAAATAAAAAGGGGGTTGTATGTTTTACCGGGGTTTGTTGCAACGGCAAGACAGGCTGCATTTGCAAACTGATTGCTCGAACCAACCACAAAGCCTTCAAAGGTGTATTTTGGGTTAAAATTGTTGTAATTAGAGAGTTTTTTTACAGAAATTGCTTTCTTTTCATTAACAGTCTCTTCTTTTTTTAGGATATATTCCATTTTAACGTGTTCTTTGGTGATCTCTTTTAATAATGCGACAATTATTGGCTCAAAGTTTTCTGTAATCCAATCACGGAAAAAGGTATTCGGGACAGACACCAGACACTTACCATCTTTATAATCGATAAAGCGTAAGGGCTCGATCCATGTTTTGTAGCTGTCTTCATTGATTATACCAGCTATCTTAGGTTTTATCTGGGATAGTATATCAAACATTTCGAATACAATTTTTCAACAATTTTTCAACATATGTGGAAAACTTAATTGCTCTTGAAAGGTTAAAAATCAATACTAATACAATTAGAGGCAAAATTCAACTGTTTTTTCCGCCAACGAGAACAAAAGGTTGATTGAATAGCTTTGATCTGATATTATCATCTATTGTGAAATTAATCAAAATAAAAATAGCGTTTGTCATATTTATTTTATTATTTGCGTGCACCCAAACCATATCAAACGAATATAAAGATGAACTTAAAAGGGCAGAAAGAGAAGACAAGCCAGTAATTTTGTATTTTTATAGCAACTATTGCAGGTTTTGTGATTTGATGGACCGGGATGTATTAAACGATAATGAGATAAACCCTATACTGAAAAAGGACATTGTATACATAAGGGTTAACGTTAATAAAAAAACAGAATTACCGAGGCTTTATGGGATAAGGGGTTACCCTACAACATCGTTGCTTGACCCATCGGGAAAGCTTATTGTACAGATACCAGGCTATATAAACAAAAATGTTTTTAAGATGATTCTCCAATTTTTAAAAGACAAACACTATAAGACAATGACGCTCAATGATTTTGTGAGTAGATAGGTGCACCAATATAATACACTTTTGTAACCTATGTTGGTAAATAAGGGCAGTTGGGAAAACCCGACCGCCCTTATAAGTTTTATCCAGGTGGATCGATCAATTCAATTATATGGCTTTATACGACACCCTGCATCAACATGGCATCGGCAACCCTTGTGAAGCCGGCAATGTTGGCACCTGCCACCAGGTTGTATCCAAGGCCGTATTCTTTTGCAGCAGCAGCAGCAGTATTATGAATATTTACCATAATGTCTTTCAGCCGTGCATGAACCTGCTCAGGTGAAAATACGGTGTGGCCTGCGTTTTGTCCCATTTCAATACAGGAACACGCAACGCCACCAGCGTTGGCAGCTTTACAGGGGCCTACGATGACACCGTTGTTCATAAGATATTCAATGGCTTCGTTGGTTGTGGGCATATTGGCGCCTTCGCAAAGTAATTTTGCACTGTTTGCAACAATTTTCTTGGCATCTTCCAAGCGAATATCGTTTTGCATTGCGCAAGGAATGTAAAGGTCAGCCCTTACACCCCAAGGCTTTTCGCCTGGGAAGAATTTTGAGTTGGGGAATTTGTCTGCATAAGGAGCACAGATATCCTTTCCACTGTTTCTCAATTCGATTAAATAATTGATCTTTTCTCCTGATACCCCAGCTTCGTCCAGGATGTATCCGTCGGGCCCAGAGAATGCAATGACTTTGGCTCCCAGTTCATCAGCCTTAAGCGCTGTGCCCCAGGCCACATTTCCAAAACCTGACATAACAATGGTTTTGCCCGCCATTTCCTCTCCGTTTGCTTTGAGCATGCATTCTGCAAAGTAAATTACGCCAAAACCTGTGGCCTCAGCTCTGCCATTTAATCCACCGCAAATAATGTGCTTTCCGGTAATGGCTTCGTCGAATCTGTTGACAAGTTTTTTGTATTGACCGAACAAATATCCCAGTTCTCTTGGGCCTACCCCTAAGTCACCCGCGGGACTGTCAGTATATGGGCCTATATGTCTGTATAGTTCGTTCATGAAAGCCTGGCAGAACCTCATGATTTCGCCGTCGGATTTCCCGTTTGGATCAAAGTCGGCCCCGCCTTTTCCGCCGCCTATGGGAAGACCGGTCAGTGCGTTCTTGTAAATCTGTTCAAATGCCAAGAATTTCATGACACTTGGATTTACATTGGGAGCAAACCTTAGGCCTCCTTTGTAGGGACCTATTGCACTGTTAAACTGATATCTGTAGCCTCTGTTTACTTGGGTTTTGCCCCTATCATCCACCCAGGTCACCTTAAAAATAATTGCTCTTTCAGGCTCGCTGATTCTTTCAAGCAAAGAAGCTGCTTCATATTCGGGATGATGCTCAATAACTGGCCTTATGGAGTTGAACACTTCTTCAACTGATTGGTGAAATTCAGATTCACCGGGGTTTCTCTCCTTGCAGTACTCAATACTGCGATCAACATAGTTTGACATTTTCCCTTCTTTCTTTTTGTGTTTTTATAAAATTTATTGAGAATAGATTCAAAATATTCCTTGCTCAGAATAGCACATAAAGACCTTTTTGTCAAGGGCGACGGACATCTGTGAATTATGAAAAGTTCTTTATTTTATTGGCTTTATTGTTTAGGGATCACAAAAAGAAGAAACAATAACAGGGAAGGGAAATGTGCTGAAAATAGAACAAACAAACAAGAAACCTGATAACAGATTGGGGCAGGTCTGTCACTTTTTCAAGTGGGCGGACATCAAGCAGAATCTTTATGCCCTACGGAAATCACAACCGAGGAGGGCGACGCAAAGTTTATTGCAAAAAGTGAAGGAATGTTTGTGGTGCCAGGAATTTTTTGATAGTGCCTGTCTTGCCGATATAATACATTGTTTTACAACCGTAGAAGATCAATATAACACACTTTTATAACCTATGAGCGTCTTTTTCCAGTAGCTTGCGTCCACATCATCAACTGCAACACCCCTTGATTTTGATGCATTTATAAATTCTTTTCTGTTGAGCATGATACCGACATGCATGTCCTTTTTTATTTTAAAAAACACAAGATCACCGGGTAATACCTCGCTTCTTTTGACTTCATAGCCTGTTTGTATCTGCTTGTCTGTTGAGACAGGCAGGTCAATCCCCGTTTTTTTATATACATAGTAGACAAAGCCACTGCAATCGAATGAATCCGGACCTTTTGCGCCGTTTTTATACGGTTTTCCGAGCAAACTTATAGATAATTGAATAACCTCGTTTCTAATGTCAGAAATAGACTCGTATGTCTTGATCTTTTTTGGAGCACAACCATTAACAAACAAAAGAACAACAAAAAACAGGACAATACCAATAAATTTAGTTTTCATGATTTTTGTTATAACCCCGTATAACATCCAATATTTTTGTTAGAGAACCACCATGTATGATGTGGTTGACAGGCAACGATATATGCTCGCCAGGCATGTAAAGCACCGAGAGATTAACCGCACTGAACATATCCGCATCGCCTTCACCGTCCCCAACAGCACAGGCGCCAGGCTTATCTTCGCCGATCTCTCTTAATATCCTGTTTACCCAATACCCCTTTTTGTTATAACCCACGTTTATCCTTGTTTCACCGGTAAAATGACCGTTTTTTACAACCAGGTCGTTTGAAACAGACATATCTATGCCAAGCTCATCCCTGACGCGCTCGACAACAAAGGACAGGCCCGTTGAAAGAATCACCGTATAAATACCCTCTTTTTTTAAAGCCGAAACAGCTTCATGGGCACCTTCTTGGTATGGAATTTCATCCAAAATACAAACCAGGTCTTCTAATCTATTTCCCTTCCAGAGGAGCGCATCCCTTCTGCAGAACTCATCATAATCGATTAAGCCGCTATGAAAAAGCGCTTGGTATTTGTCAGCATTGTTATTCCAAATATTGAGCCTTCTGTGTATGTATTCCCAACTGCTCTTTATCTTCGTTAATGTGCCGTCGCAATCGAAAAACACTATCTTTATTGGCATAGATTTTTATATCATTGAAAAACAAAAAAATCTATTATTCATAACGCAAAAAAAATGCAATATAATATAACCGTGGTAGATTGGGATAAAAAATACAGGAATGGCTCTTACGACAGATCGAAAGAGCCACACGGACTTTTGAAGAGATTCTGGCATATAATACCCGGCAAAACAGTCATCGATGTTGCATCGGGACGAGGCAGGGATGCCGCTTTTCTCGCAGAAAAAGGCTTTACCGTATTCGGCCTCGAGAAGTCCATTGAGGCGATTTATATCTCAAACGCAACCGAAGGGGGAAAGACAAAAGGTATGTCTTTCGTTAGGGGGGATGCGGCTGCCATGCCTTTTAAACCCAACAAGGCTGATTGCGTTACAGTTTTTTATTTCCTGTTAAGGCCTATTGTCAGAGATATAGCCGGCATGGTAAAGAAGGGCGGAATACTTATCTACGAGACGTTCCTGAAGCGCCAGAACGACATAGACTTGCACAGAAAAGGCAGAAACCCGGAATACCTTTTAGAGGACGCAGAACTGGTTGGTTTTTTCAGAGACTTTGAGATTTTGTTTTATGAAGAGGGAATATCGGCAAGTCCCGTTCGGAAAAAGGCAACTGCTAAATTTGTAGGGAGGAAAAGATGATAGTAGAATGGGATCCACAGAGACCGAGAAAAAAGATTACTCAAATGATAAGAGATACGCTGATGAACGGGGGCATTATCGCCTATCCGACAGACACGTATTACGGGATGGGGTGCGACCTTTTTAATATCAAAGCAATCAGAAAGCTATACCATATGAAGAGACTCGACGAAAAAAGGGCGTTGAGTATTATATGCAGGGATTTTAAAGAAATAAGCGCATATGCGGTAATGGACGACTTTTCCTTTGAAATCATGAAAAAATGCCTTCCCGGCCCATACACCTTTGTGCTTAAAGCAAGAAAAATCATGCCAAAACTTCTTATGACCGTCAAAAAGGAGGTAGGCATACGAATCCCGGGTCACCCTGTTCCAGTTGGTATAGCGGGGTTGATCGAAAGACCCGTTATAAACACAAGCGCAAGATTTGCTGGCGAAGATATACTTATAGACCCAAAGGACATAGAGAAAAGCTTCAAGGGAAGTATAGATTTTATCGTTGACGGAGGTATTCTATCAGGAGAATCATCAACGATAATAAGTCTGGTAGAAGACAGGGTGGAGGTGTTGAGGGAGGGTAAGGGTACCCTCAAAGTTCTCCTTCGGAAGTAGATTGAGATTCATGGAGCGCTTCTTCCATGGATTGCTCGAAATCGTCCCCGAGTTCATCCCCGAGTTCTCTACCCATTTTCTTCATGATTTTCTCAATACTTTTTGGATCGTTTTCGTCAAGGTCAGAGAATTTTGATGGATCAAGTAGGCCTTCCATCCTCTTTTCCTCGCTTTTTGTGATAGAAATGCGCGAGACAAGCCTTTTCATGCGCTTGCCCCCGCACATCTTACAAAACGGGTCAATCTCCTCAGAAACCCTCAGCAACAGAAAAGATGATTTTTTGTGGCAATCCTCACAAAAGTATTCATAAATAGGCATTAAATACCTCCAAACAAAAACTTGCAAGAAAACAATACAGAATTATTTTTAGACACTCATGCCTTTTTTGTCAATACCCGTGTCTTCGGAAAACGTGATAGATTTTAATTTACAAAAGGCAACAGTTACGATATATAAGCAAAATGAAAGAAATTGTACATAGCTATTCTGACCTTTCCTTTCACAAGTCTATTGGGGAGATGATAAAAAGACGCTCGGAAAACAAGCAAGACATAAGGTCATTGGCGATTAGCATGGTCGATTGGACTAATATAAAGAATATCCTTGACCTTGGGTGTGGTTATGGATGGTTTGAAGCAGGATTGAAAGGCATGTTTGAAAGGGTTACGGGCATTGATTGTCTGCCTGAAAACGAACAAGCATTTTTAGCGGCAGCGGGAAGGATAGCACTTAACCCGCGCTTTGAGCATCGTTTGCTACCGTGTGCTTTGGAGATGTCTGACGAATCGTTTGACCTTGTTGTTTCTGCTTATTCACTTTATTTTTTTCCTGAGGTAATACCCGAAATAAAAAGGGTGCTGAAGAAAGGTGGTTTTTTCCTTGCCATTACGCACAGCGAATCGATGCTCCAGGAGGGAGAAAGATTTTTTGATTTTACTAACCTGAGAAAGGTTATCCAAGGCTTTTCTGCAGAAAATGGGAGAGAAATATTAAGGTCGCATTTTGTTGACATTCAACACGTTGATTTCAAAAATGCCATTGTTTTCAGCAGATATGAGAAAAAAGACCTAGCAGACTATATAAACTTCAAGAGGGAGTTTATATCGAAGGATGTGGATCCCTCAAGGGTTATGTTGACAATGCTTGATGAACTGGAAAGGAAGGGGTCGATGAGATTTAACAAGGATGACAGGATTTTTCTAGCTAAAAAATGAAAAAAAGAAATTTTTGTGCATTGTGCGGAAAGGAGCTCGGACTCAACACGCTTGATGGCAAGGAAAGACAAGTGTGCATAAATTGCAGGGAGGTTTTTTATGAAAATCCCCTCCCCGTTGCCACCGTAATTCTTCCGAACCGCAACAGGGAAACATTACTTGTAAAAAGGGCAAAAGAGCCATTTAAAGACATGTGGTGCTTCCCGATAGGTTTTGCGGAGGTAGGTGAGAGCATTGAAGACGCAGCCTTAAGAGAACTCAAAGAAGAAACAGGTGTCGATGGAAAAATAATCCAGCTTATCGACGTAAGCTCCCACACTAACGCGTTATACGGTGACTTGTTGATAGTTAGTTTTGAGGCGGAAAAGATAGGCGGGTCAGAAGTGCCTGGTGATGATGCATCTGAATGCAGATACTTCCCGATAATGAGTCTACCGAAACTTGCATTTGATTCACAGACAAGGGCTGCGGAAAAATACATCGAATTAAAAAAAGACCTTTGGAATATGTATGATTCACTGGAAACCTTTGTTGAGGGAACAATACAGAACAGAATTACATATCCAGGCAACCTGCTCTCGGACGAACTTGTCAATGCTGTGGAGCAACACTCCGAAAAGATTGTAAGCCTTTGGCTCAACGATATTTTATCGAATCCTTCAACTAAAGGGTACCGCAATGCAGACAAAGAAGACCTTTTGAAAAGGGCCATGTTTATTTTGGGGCAGTTTGAGTCTTGGCTAAAGGATAAAAAGGGGGAGAGCGAATTCAAGACTTTTTATACGAGCCTTGGCATTGACCGTCATAGAGACGGGATACCGCTTGAAGAGACCATAAGCTCGCTGAGTCTTTTGAAAAAACATATATGGATGTTTACATACTCCTTTGGGGTATGGGAAAAGGCTGTCGATATATATAGAATGTTCGAACTTGGTGAAAGGCTTGTATATTTTTTTGACCGCGCCGCATATTACACGGTTATGGGCTATCTTAAAAAAGAATAAAGCTGTGACAAACCACCAAAATAAGTCAACCGAACAACAAAGAAGGTGAATGGACACGCAAAGAAGTATGGATGATAAAAAAAACAGATTACCCGTTCTGATCGCCACAACGCTTTCGTCTTTCCTTACACCGCTCGCATTGTCTACAGTAAATGTTGCCCTTCCTTCGATAGGAAAGGAGTTTTCCATAGACGCCATCGTATTAAGCTGGATAGCCACGGCTTATATCCTTAGCGCTGCAATATTTCTCCTGCCTTTTGGAAGGCTTGCAGATATGTTAGGTAGAAAAAAGGTTTTTATTTATGGAACGTTTGTGTTTACTGTTTCATCGTTTTTGATGGGTGTTTCTGGTGGCGTAGAGACGCTTATAGGTTACAGGGTGTTGCAGGGCATTGGTGGTGCCATGATTTTTGGTACGGGTATTGCTATACTCATATCTGTTTTTCCGTTGGGGGAGCGGGGCAAGGTTCTCGGGATCAATGTGGCCGCAGTTTATCTGGGTCTTTCGGTCGGTCCATTTATAGGGGGCCTTCTTACGCAACATCTTGGCTGGAGAAGCACCTTTTTGTTAAATGTGCCGTTTGGGATTATCATCATGGTTTTCAGCATATGGAAGGTGAAGGGTGAGTGGGCTCAGGCAAGGGGCGAATCCTTTGATATAATTGGCTCAATCATCTATTCGGCAATGCTTTTTTCAATCATGTTTGGCTTTTCGCGCCTTCCTGAAAGGGTCGGTTTTTTTCTAATTTGCATTGGAATGATAGGTATAGCGGTTTTTGCCTATTGGGAGCTGCACACCAGGGCCCCTATCTTAAACATAGATCTTCTAATGAGAAACAGGGCATTTACGCATTCCAATGCGGCAGCATTGATACATTACGGTGCAACGTTTGCTGTTGGTTTTCTTATGAGTTTTTATCTGCAATACATAAAAGGATTTAGTCCGCAAAACACAGGCATCATACTGATCTCACAACCCATAGTGCAGGCATTGATATCCCCGGTAGCGGGCAGGATATCCGATAAAATAGAGCCTCGCATCGTTGCTTCTATTGGTATGTCAATAACAGCGGCAGGACTTTTCCTTTTTGTTTTTTTAGGCGCAGACACAGGCGTTTTGTCCATAGTTTTGGGTCTTTGCATGCTTGGCTTTGGTTTTGCATTGTTTTCTTCTCCTAATTCCAATGCCATTATGAGTTCTGTCGAGGGTAGATTTTATGGTGTTGCCTCTTCAATGCTTGCCACAATGAGGCTTCTCGGTCAGATGTTCAGCATGGGTATCGCAATGTTCATCTTTGCAGCATATTTGGGAAGGGTGGGCATTAGCCCCGGGCTTTATCCACAACTACTTAAATCCATTCAAGCAGCATTTATTGTCTTTGGGTGTTTGTGTATACTCGGTATTTTTGCTTCGCTAACAAGAGGAAACGTCAGACAAAAATAGAAACCTTAAAAGATCCAGGGGTTGCAAATATAGATACATGATAAAAATCCATGTTTTATAAAAGTCAAAAAGATGTATAATGTCGTATATCATGATATGTGTCATTTAGGGGGTTATAATGAAAAAAGGCATGAGGATTGCGATAAATACGGGTGGTGGTGATGCGCCGGGTCTTAACGCTGTTATAGAGGCGGTCGTTCTTTCCGCAAACAAGAGGGGTTGGGATGTCTATGGCATTAAAAACGGCTATATGGGCCTTCTAAATACAGATAAGATCATCTCCCTAATGCCGGAAACGGTGCGTCGTATAACCAACATAGGAGGAACCATTCTTGGCACCACAAACCGCGGAAATCCGTTTCAGATGCCCATTACAAATGTAGCCGGTGAAACGGAAATCCGTGATGTATCAGACAGGGTTGTCGAAAACTTCCGAAGACTTCATTTTGATTGTCTGATTGCGGTAGGTGGAGACGGAAGCCTGTCCATCGCTTACGATTTTTATAAAAAGGGTGTGCCTGTTGTTGGTGTCCCGAAAACTATCGATAATGATCTGTGTGGCACGGTGATTACGTTTGGTTTTGACACGGCGGTGAGTATTGCCACAGAGGCGTTAGATCGTCTGCATTCAACGGCGAAATCACACGAGCGGGTGATGGTGGTTGAGGTAATGGGAAGAAATGCAGGCTGGATCGCATTAAACAGCGGTGTATCCGGAGCGGCTGACGTTATTTTAATCCCAGAAATTCCTTTTGATATTTCAAGGGTATGCGAACATATTATGGAGCGGGAATTGCGTGGGCAACGATACTCTATTGTTGTAGTAGCAGAAGGGGCTGTTTCTCGGGGGGGTATGGCTATCCACAAAGGAAAGGGCGAGGTAGGACGTCAGGACATTTTGCTTGGAGGGATTGCCGAACGACTGGCAAGTGAAATCTCTGCAAGAACAGGAAAGGATACAAGATCCATTGTCCTTGGGCATTTACAGCGGGGAGGGTCACCAACAACCTTTGATCGTCTCCTTGCACTTCGATTTGGTGCAGCCGCCGTTAGGACGATCGAGGAGGGGAGGTTCGGCACAATGGTATCCCTTGATCCGCCCGAGATGCGGTCTATCCCGCTCGACGAGGTTGTCGGTAAAACAAAAAAGGTTTCTGTTGATTGTGATACGATCAAGACCGCAAGAGAGATCGGGATATCGTTCGGGGACTAAGCATATAGACCCACAATATCAGCAAATCTGTTTAGCGTCTATCTGGCGATATCTGTGTCGATATCGAGGCTGTACATATCTTTGCGCTCGATGAAGACAACATCCCCTATGCGTAAACCATCAAAGACATCCTTTTCGTTCTGACCGTCGAAGATGCCCACAATTTCTCCCTGCGCCTTGACCGTGGTTAGAATGTCTGATAGTAATACGACCACTTCCACCCCGTCAACGGTCCCCGTTGCCCTTTGGCCTACCCTGAGCGGTTCGTTGAATGATGGATTTTTGAAGGATATGCAGTCTTGGCAAAGATTTCAACAGTAAACAGATTTAAACGTTAAAAATTTTCTGTGTATCACTTCACTTCAAGAAGAGCATGGGTAACAGCGTGGAAAGTTGGGGAACATACGTTATAACAAGCAGACACAGCAGAAATAGAAGCAAAAAAGGCATGACCGCCCTACCTATGTCTACAAGCGAGCGTCTCACTATAGCCATTGAGACAAAAAGGTTTAAGCCAAACGGCGGGGTCAAAAAACCACATTCAATGTTGACAATCATGATGATACCGAAATGCACAAAATTGATGTCATACTGGGTGAGTGTTTCGATGAGTATCGGTGAAATGACAATAACCGCCGTAACGATATCCATAAGGGCGCCTATTATCAGGAGCACAGCATTTATTGCGAGCAGAAAAAGCCATTTATTGTCCACGTTTTTAATTATCAGTTCAGCGAGTTTTACCGGTATCTGCTCGACCGTAAGAAGCCAGATAAAGGTCATGGCACACGAAAGTATAAAAAGCAGACACCCAGAGAGTATTGCCGAATCCCGACACACAACGAAAAGTTTGGTTATCTTCAACTCCTTATAGATAAAAAGTTCAACGAAAAGCGCATAAACAACCGAGACGGCCGCAGCCTCTGTTGGTGTGAATATGCCCCCATAGATGCCCCCGAGCACAAGAAACGGTAAAAGCAACGCCCAAAAACCGTCTTTTATAATCTTTAAGCCCTCTTTAAATGTATATCTGACGCTGGAGTGCCAACCATGTCTTTTTGATGTGACATATGAATAGGCCATCAGACAGCACCCAATAAAAATACCTGGCAGGAATCCTGCAAGAAATATCTCAGCAACAGATATGTTCATCACGAGCGCATATAGTATCATAGGAATGCTTGGCGGTATGAGTATGCCAAGAGAGCCCGCCGATGTCAAAAGACCTATAGAGAAACGCTCGCCATAACCCTCTTTTATTAATGCTGGCATCATGATGCTCCCGATGGCGATGACGGTTGCTGGAGATGAACCTGAAATGGCAGCAAAGAACATGCACGCCATAACAGAAGCCATAGCAAGTCCACCCGTGAATCTGCCGACGAAGAGCTTCATCACATTTACGAGCTTTTCAGAGATCGCCCCCTCAGCCATTATGTTGCCAGCGAGTATAAAAAACGGCACCCCAAGCAGAACGAAGTTGTCAAGACCGTTGAATAGCTGTTGAACCAGAGATGTTAGGGGGGTTTGCGCTATAAAAAAAAGATATATTGCAGTTGTTGTTACAAGTACGATAGATACGGGAACACTGATTGTAAGAAGGGCAAAAAAACAGACAAATATTAAAGGAAGACTCACCTGCTCACCTTTTGCGTACCTTTACATATGGTTCATTCTTTAAGAATTTTTTAAAATGTGTCCACGAAAGTACAAAGAATCGAAATGACATTGTGATGGAGAAAACAGGTATTGCTATGTAAGGTATATACATTGGTATCTGCATCGCAGGGCTTTTTACGCCAAAACCTATCACCGCCCTTATATGTTTTATCCCATAAAAGATAAACAGCAAAACAGCAAGTCCCGAAATAGAATATGCGATGGTCTTTAGAATGTGGCTCATCCTATCGGGAACGCACTCTGTAAGGGCTTCCATAGAAAAGTGTGTGCCGTATTTGACGCCTATAGATGCACCGAGATACGTTCCGAATATTAAAAAATAATTGGCAAACTCCTGAAACCAAGGAAAGGTGTAGGAGATCGTATACCTTAAGGCGGTTTCAAGAAAGGTTAGAACGGCAAGCCCCAAAAGGATGATCCCGATAGACCATTCTTCAATCCTGTTTAGCTTGTCGATTACACTTTTCATCTTTGTTGGTTGCAGTTCACAGTTTACAGACAACGCCAAATGCAAAATTTCTACAAGTACCGATAGTCCGTAAACTGTGAACCTTACTTGGTTAGTCTATTTTTTCTTTGAATAAAATTCTATCTTTTTCATGAAGAAATTGTACCAATCCGTGCCATAGATGCCTTTATATTTTTCAAGCACAGGTTTTACGGCGTCCCTGAAGGCCGCCCTTTCCTGGGCATTAAGAATTATCACGTCTACCTTTTGTGCCTTTGCCTTATCTATCGCCTCTATTCTATTTTTTGCATTTTCTTCCCTATTTACCTTCACCTGTATGTCTGCTGCCTCCCTGAATATCTTTTGCTGCCCAGGCGTGAGGGAACCCCAGAATTTTTTATTTACTATTACGGGACATTCTGTAAGCATGTGGTTTGTTATCGTTGCGAACTTGTTTACCTCTGTGAATTTCATCAAAATAGAGGTGTAAATCGGGTTATCCTGGCCATCAATGACCTTTTGCTGTAACGCATTGTATATTTCGGGGAATGGGAGTGGAGTGGGATTTGCCCCAAGCGCCTTAAAGGTATCTATAAAGACAGGACTTTCTATAACACGTATCTTAAGACCCTTTAAATCCTCAGGTTTATGTATGGGCCTTTTTGAGTTGGAGATGTCTCTGAATTCGTTTTCAGTGTAGCCGATAAAGACAAAGCCCTTGGCGTCGCAAAACTTCGTGAATCTCTCCAATATTTCTTTATCATCGAGAACCTTGTACGCGGTCTCCCTGTCAGGATATATAAATGGCAATTCTATTATGCCCATCTCAGGCACAAAGTTTGAAAGTACGCCTGAAGTCACCGCTGTCATATGCAGGGTTCCTGTCTGTACTTGCTCTGTCATGGAGCGCTCAGCACCTAATTGACCAAGCGGAAACACCTGGATCTCTATCTCACCTTTTGTCTTATCGTTTACATATTTTGCGAAGGCAAGCGCTGCCTTGTGCTGGGGGTGGACAGGTGGACCTACATGGCCGTATTTGACGACGGTTTTTGCCTCAGCAATCAAAAACGATGATAAAATAAACAAGCACAACAAAAAGATTACAAAAACAGATTTTTTTGACATAAATCCTCCTTTGTTTGTTAAGGATTTTATTTTTGCTTAAAGTTTTATATAAAAATCAGTACTTGTCAAACAAAACCCGAAAAAAGTTTTTAAATAATACACAGCGCCACAAGATTTAAAAAAAACATTGATAACCTTCGAAACAGCAGAGGTATATTTGTTTATTTAGAAAATATTTATGTTGTGGTATACTTTAAAAAATTGATCATGGAGAAAAACAAAACATTATTGGAAACCAAGGGCGAGGAAGAGTTTTTAAAAATGTCTTTTGAGGATACCAATATAGCTCGTAAACTTTTTGGTCCACGCGATGAAAACATAAAATATCTGAAAAAGTATTTTAATGTTAAGGCGAGTATCAGAGGCAACTACCTGATGCTTGTCGGTGAAAAAAACGAAATCGAAAACACAGGCAAGGTTGTGCAGGAATTGCACGGTATTGTAAAAAGGGGTTTTATTATCGGCCCGTCGGACATTGACCACGCGATAAGATATATTGCACATACACACAGCAGCATTGACGAACTGCAAAAAGATCAGATACTTATCCCACCTTCAAAAAAGGCTATAGTACCAAAAACAAAAAACCAGAAGATATATGTTGATGCCATAAGAAACCACGACATGGTAATAGGTATAGGCCCTGCAGGCACTGGCAAGACCTATCTCGCAATGGCAATGGCGCTATCCTCTTTTTATAAAAAGGAGGTTTCAAGGATTGTTTTAACAAGACCAGCCATAGAGGCGGGAGAGAAACTCGGTTATCTGCCCGGGACCCTTTATGAAAAGGTCAACCCATATCTAAGACCTCTCTATGATGCGCTTTACGATATGGTCGATATGGAAAGGGCGTCAAGACTTATTGAGAAGGGTATAATCGAGATTGCCCCCCTTGCGTTTATGAGAGGCAGAACATTGAATGATGCCTTTATCATACTCGATGAGGCCCAGAATACCGGGTTCGAGCAGATGAAGATGTTTCTTACAAGGCTTGGATTTTCTTCAAAAACTGTTGTTACCGGCGATATTACCCAGATCGACCTACCAGATAAAAGCTTGAGCGGACTCGTTGAAATACAGACGATTTTGAAGGGCATAAGGGGTATAAAATTCGTCTATTTTTCAGAAAAAGACGTGGTAAGACATCCTCTTGTCCAAAAGATCATCAAGGCATACGAAGCTAGAACAACAGAAAAAAGGGCTTTACATAATGCAGAACGGAAAGGATAAACCTCCATCGTATAAGGATTACAAGAACCCCATTGTTCTTGTAATCCTGTCCCTCATGCTTTCTCTTGTTGTTAGTATCAACATTCATCAAGACATACCGGAGTATCGTTATGGTGATATTGCGAAACAAAACATCAAATCACCAACAGACATAAATATGCCGGAAATAAATGTCATGCTAAAAAAGGGCGAAATAATCGTCAGGGAAGGAGAGAGAATAAACGAAGAGCACCTAAAAAAGATGGTTGTATTTAGCAAACACGGGAATAACCCACTTCTTTTTATCAATAGGTTTATACTCCTCTTCATTTTTCTTTCGCTTTATTTTGTTATTTTATATGAACATGCAGACAAAAATATAAAAAAGTTCACCCTTACAACAAAAGACATCATCTTTTGCTCGACCTTCACACTATTTTCCATTATTTTCATAAAGGTTTTACTTCTTGTGTTTGAGTGTTTTCCCCAGGACTATGCGGGTGATTTGCTCTACATAATCCCTTTATTCTCATTCGGCATGATAATGAGGATAGTGTTGTTTTCGGAGGCGGCCATTATATTTTCAATAATTTTTGCATCTTCTGTCTGCTTCATGTTTGGCAATAGTTTTGCGGTATTCATGTATGTGTTTCTCGGCAACGTTCTCGCCTCTTATTTTTCAGGAAAATGTGAAAACAGGAACACCATATTAAAGGCTGGTGTTTATTCTGCTTTTATAACTGGATTTATTGTGGTATTGTACGGTGCTTATTCAGGACATAAATTATCAGACCTTTACATGAAGATCGTTTTTACCCTGTTTAACGGTATAGGAAGCAGCTTCATAGTGCTTGGGCTTCTTCCGGTCATAGAACATATATTTGATTACACAACAGATATCAAGCTGCTCGAGATCGCAAATCTTGACAACCCTCTACTTGAGGAAATGATGGTTAATGCGCCCGGCACATACCACCATAGTATTGTAGTTGGTAATCTTTCGAAGGCGGCGGCAGAGAGCATAGGCGCACACCCTTTGCTTGCGAGGGTTTCTGCCTATTACCACGATATAGGCAAACTCAAGATGCCCCATTATTTTGTCGAAAACCGCAAAGGATTTGAGGATGCGCATAAATCGCTATCCCCAAATATGAGTGCACTGATCATTCTATCACATGTCAAAGAAGGGGTGGAGTTGGCAGAAAAACATAGACTCGGCAATAAAATAAAGGACATTATCAAGGAACATCATGGCACGAGTCTTGTGAGTTATTTTTATAACAGGGCGAAGGGCATGGAAGACCCCGAAATGTATGTTATAGAAGAAAAGGATTTTAGATATGCAGGCCCCAAACCACAAACCAAGGAGGCGGGGATCGTTATGCTTGCCGATGCCGTTGAGGCGTCGTCACGGATATTGGATGAACCAACACCCAAAAGACTGGAAAGCCATGTGCAGCGGGTCGTGGAGAACATCTTTCTCGATGGGCAACTCGATGAATGTGAGCTAACATTGAAAGACCTCCACGCAATACAGAAGAGCTTTATTGCAATTCTAATCGGCATATTTCATCAAAGGATAGAATATCCGGAAAGGGCAGAACATGACGGTACTCATAAAAAATTCTCAAAACGTCCTGCAAACGGACAAAAGGTGTCTGAGAAAGATAACAGAAGACTTACTAATATTTTTAGGACAACAGAGTAGAACCCTAAGCATCCTGCTGGTTGACAACAAAAAGATGACGAACTTTAACAAACGTTTTTTTGGAAAAGATCGTCCCACAAATGTGATATCGTTCTCATATATCGAAAATAACGAAAAAAAGGAAAATGAAAGTTTTGCCGATGAGGTTATGGGAGATATTATTATTTCGCTCGAAAAGGCACAAGAAGAGGCCGAAATGATATCGTGCGGTTTCTATGAGCGTTTGTTTGCGCTTATCATACATGGCATCCTGCATATTTTGGGTTACGACCATACAGGCGATCCGAATGAGGCAAGAAAAATGAGGTACAGAGAAAAGAAACTGCTCAACCATGTGCGTTCCCATAAGCTATACAAACAACTAATAGAATAAAAATATGCAGGGGAATTGAAATACAAATATAAGATGTTCGGGACACCTATAGAAACCCAAGACCCAAGATACAAACTCCACAGGGTATATATGCCATGATCACAAAAATGCAAAATGCAAAAACCAAGATCGCGTTGTCTGTTTTATCCGGTATCTTGCTTGCCGTTATACAGCCCCCCACATCGCTTTTTCCTATTGCATATATGTCGCTTATACCATTATTTTTTGCTCTGGAGAAAAACGGGTTCCGCCATAACTTTATCATGGGCTTCATAACAGGTGTTGCAGCACATCTTGGACAGATTTATTGGGTTGTAATAGCGATGAACAGGTATGGCGGCATAGATATATACACAAGCGTTTTCATTATGCTACTGCTTGTTTTTTATTTGGCCATTTATATCGCTTGTTTCGCCGCTTTATCCGTTTATCTTGAAGACAGCCTGTTCGTACCGGTTTATATCTCGGCCCCATTCATATGGGTGCTTCTCGAATATATAAGGGGGATCTTTTTTACGGGTTTTCCATGGTCCTTTCTGGCCCATTCACAGCACAATGTGCTCTCCCTTATTCAGATAGTATCTGTTACAGGGACATACTTTTTATCTTTTCTGATAGTAGCGGTAAACTGCATTATTTATCAGATATTAAATGCACTTTACGAAAGAAAACGAAAAAAGGGTTCGTGGGTTCTGGTGTTCCAGGGTTCAAAAGATAATACCGGTGCAGAAAAGATGCTTAACGCTATAGCACCACGACGTATCAATGCCTGTTTTGTTGTCTATGTGTCTGTTGTTCTTGGTTTGCTTGGCATATCGTTTTGTTACGGTTATGCAAGGTTGCAATCAACTCATACCGGAGACCTCAAGGCGGCGATTATACAGGGAAATATTCGACAGGACGTAAAGTGGGATGAGGCATTTAAAATAAAGACGATAAACACGTATCTGCAAAAAACAGGGGAATTCGGAAGAAACTCGGATATCGTTGTCTGGCCAGAGACAGCCATGCCTTTTGTGTTTGATGATGCGCCACATATTAACAAGTTTATAAAAGAGGCGCCCACGCTATTGAATACCAACCTTCTGTTTGGAACAGTCTCAAAGGATAAGTTCGGAAGGTATCGCAACTCGGCGTATTTTTATCAAAAAGACGGGCAGCTTGCAGGCACATACAGCAAGGTGCACCTTGTCCCCTTTGGCGAATATACACCGCTCATTTCATATTTGCCGTTTTTATCGTGGCTTACCGCAGCCGGAGGTAATTTTGTGCCCGGAGAGTCGCATAGCCCCATAAACACCTCGCTTGGCAAAATCGGCATTTTAATATGTTATGAGGGCACATTTCCCTCGATTACGATAGAGACGGTAAGAAGGGGCGCGCAGGTGCTCGTTAATCTTACTAATGATGCATGGTACGATAAAACGTCTGCTCCATACCAGCATCTTGTGTTTTATGTGTTTCGGGCTATAGAGTCTGACAGATATGTGCTTCGTGCCGCTAACACGGGCATAAGCACCATCATAGACCCGAGGGGGCGTATCAACAGGCAGACGGGCTTGTTTGAGGAGGGTGCCTATGTAGGGACATTCTCTTTAAAAAACGAAAAGACGGCATATGTTGCATATGGTGACTGTTTTGTGCTGTTTTCGTTTCTCTTTTTACTTGCAGCCTGTGCATCTAAGACACTGATAAGAAAACAATAGATTGACCTTTTTCTTTATCTATTTATTGAAGCGGTTGCTTATAAAAGGTAAATCCGGTTATTGTTGCTCATACGGGCATTTCCGGTTGGTTTTGAAAAAAACGCAATCTTTTTTGCACGGCTCGATGCGAATTTTTACATCACTTTCAGGTATAGACGACAGTATATCCTTTTCCATGGCATCAACGATCCGATAGGTGCTCTTGAGCGTGCTGTGTTCGGGCATGACGAGATGCAACTCAATAAACTGTTTCCTCCCGGCTGTCCTTGTTCTTATATCCTTAAAATCACAGTAGGAATCAATGTGTTTCGCGAGCACCCTCAGGACATCTATCTGTCCGGCCTCTCCAATTGATGCGTCGAGAAGTTTTTTGAATGCCTCTTTCATGAGACGCGCAGAAGGAATAAAAATTAAGGCGCTTACAAGAAGCGTTACAACAGGGTCGATATAGTCGGCTATTCTTATAAGGCTTGTTCGCGTTACAACCATGTATATGGCAAAGGACAATGTAATGGCGGTCGATATATATCCTTCAAGCCGAAAATGAATCCCCTCGGCCTTAAGTGCCGGCGAATTGCTCCTTTTTGCGAGCTTGATTATGAAAGAGGCCCCCCAAAAATTTATTAAAATGCCAAGGATGCTACATATAAAACCGACCATAGGAGAATGAACCTTTTCAGGTCTAACAATATTCATTATTGCCTGGAATGACATTGCCAGAGAAAGACCAATAAGTACAGCGCCCTCTATCAGTTCACAGACGTTTTCCACCTTGCTGTAACCATAGTTGTGGAAAAAGTCAGCCGGCTTGTCAGACATCTTTATCGCATAATATAGAATAGCGGAAACCGCCAAGGAGACGCATGAAATACCAAGATCCGCGGCTATTGCAAGGGAGTTAACAACCAACATGGCAATGAACTTGATTGTGAAAAGGGCAACATTTGCAAAAAGGCTCACCTTTACGGCAAGCATCATGTTTTTCTTTTGGCTCATATGTAAATATATATTAATTCGTTAAGAATGGCAAAAAACATATTTATATTTTATATGCTTTTTGGTTATTTGATAGTCAATGCCGGGCGGTTAATTATTCGGGCAGTTTACTCAGGAGTGCCTTCGCAGCTTGCTGTTCAGCCTCTTTTTTGTTTTTTCCGGTTCCCTTGGCCTTATAGTCTTTTCCTAAATAAACGAGTACCGTAAAGCCTTCTCTTGTTCTTCTTGTAAATTTATATTTAGGCAGAATGCCCAATCTCTTCTGCGAATATTCCTGAAGCGTGTTTTTTGGGCTTTTTTCAGTGAGCTTTTCTTCATTAAAGTAAGGCTTAAAAAGGGTTTTTATGATCTTCGACGTTTTTCTCATGCCTCCGTCGAGATATAATGCGCCTATGAGAGATTCGAACATGTTCGATATAACCTTGGACTCTTCGGGGATGCTATCTCCGTTCCCATAAGATGTATGTTTGTCAAGGTCAATGCTTTTTGCTATTTCGGTTAAGGTTTCTCTTTTGACAAGGCTTGAACGGGCGTTGCTGAGAAACCCTTCGTCCCTTGATTTATATTTTCTGTACAAGAGTATGCTGATAACACTGTTTAAGATCGCATCACCTAAGTATTCAAGCTTTTCGTTATCAGATTTCCTTTTTTCCTTTTTTTCGTTAAAGTAAGAACTGTGTGTGATGGCATGGTTCAGCAGTTCCTTGTTTTTGAATGTATAGTTGATGGTTTTTTCTAAAGGGGTAACGTCCATAGAACAAAGCCGAGGTTTAAAGGTGAAAGCGGAGGGGAGAAGCTATCGAAATATGAACCCTCCGCTTTTTAGTCTTATGCGTTATGCTAAATTTTGAATGCCTCTTCCATGCCCGAATACTGTTTTCTCAGTTTTGGTTTTTCGATTTTTCCGGTCGGGTTACGTGGTACTTCGCCGAAGAATATTTTTCTCGGCCTTTTGTATTTTGGAAGGGGTTCGCAGAACTTAAGGAGTTCTTCCGCAGTCATTGTCCTTCCTGCTTTTAGTTCAACAACTACGGCGACGATTTCACCGAGACGCTCGTCAGGAAGTCCTATTGCGGCGGCATCCTTAATGTCCGGGTTTGTATGGAGGAAGTCTTCTACCTCAACAGGGAAGACATTTTCACCGCCCGTGATGATGACATCCTTTTTTCTGTCAACAAGCCAGATAAAACCGTCTTCGTCAACGCGCGCCATGTCGCCCGTAAAAAGCCAGCCGTCAATAAGCGTTTTGGCTGTTGCTTCAGGGTTCTTATAGTATTCTCTCATTACACCGTTTCCACGAACGCACAGTTCGCCAGGTTCGCCTTTTTTGACGGGAAAGCCCTTTTCATCGACGATTTTGTATTCCCAGTTGAACCCCGGAATGCCTATTGCACCTATTTTGTGCTCGTTTCCTATGCCAAGATGTACGCATCCAGGACCCGTTGATTCGCTTAAACCAAAATTCGTATCGTATTCCATATTTGGAAAGTAGGACTTCCAGTGTTTGATAAGAGATGGGGGTACCGGTTGTGCGCCTATATGCATAAGGCGCCACTGGTCAATCTTGTAATTTGAAAGCTTCAATTCACCGCTTTCGATCTTAAGGAGTATGTCTTGTGCCCATGGGACAAGCAGAAATATGTGGGTTCCGCCCTCTTCACTGATTGCATCGAGCGTCCACTCAGGAGAAACGCCTTTTAACAATACACATTTTGCCCCGACGATGAAACTTCCGAACCAGTGCATTTTGGCGCCAGTGTGATAAAGCGGCGGCAAAAGGATAAAACAGTCTTTTTTTGTTTGTTTGTGATGGGCGTTTTCGGTTATACATGCGCAAAGCATGTTGTTGTGTGTGAGAAGAATCGGCTTGGGTTGTCCGGTTGTTCCTGAAGTGAAATAGAGGCCACATTCATCCGTTAGGCTGATCTCGACATTTGTCGGTGTTGCAGGGGCGCTTTCAAGAAATTTTGAATATGACTCTGCATATGCAGGTGGGTTGCCGACACATATATAGCTGGAAACGGTTGGAAGCTGATCTTTTATTGCCGTAATCCTTCCTGCGAATTCCTCGTCAAAAACAACGACCTTAGGTTCAGCGACATCACTGCAGTATTTCACGTCCTCTGCTGTAAAACGGAAATTGAGAGGTACGACCCATGCACCGGTTCTGACAATTCCAAAATATGTAACAAGCCAATCGATGGAGTTCATCATAAAATGAACGACTCTGTCGCCTTTTTTTACTCCCTTTTGTATTAAAACGTTTGCAAACTGGTTTGCCTTGTCGTCGAACTGTTTCCACGTTATCTCAAACCTTTTCTTTTCAGCCGGAATACGCTCGACAAGCGCAATGTCGTCAGGGTACATCCGTGCGTTCCTTGCAAGGATTTCCCCTATGTGTGTATATATATCTGGCATAACTGATACCTCCTACAATTATTTTGGTAATTTTGATGTTGACAATACGACAACAATCAATTTATCATGCTATAAATCCCAAAAGCAATAAAAAACAAAATATTGGAGGAGGTTGTTATGAATTTCGCAATGTTTTCAGGCCTTAACGCCAGCAAGTTTCCCAAAAGGGAGTTTATTATCGAGAGCTACCCCTCGAAAAACTTAAGAAGGAGCCTAACATGGGAACAGTTTGACGATCAGGCCAACAAAATTGCAAACTATCTCATAAAGGATTGTGGGGTGAAAAAGGGTGATATAGTTTTGCATCTCATGATGAACTGTATGGAGTGGTATGCAAGTTATATCGCAGTCCTTAAAACCGGCGCAACAGTTACACCGTTAAACTTCCGTTTTGCCAGTGCGGACATCAAGTATGCTGCAGACGTTACAAAATGTAAGGTATTTATGTTCGGCGAACAGTTCAATGCAAGGGTTGAGCCTATCATGAAGGACATGGACTATTGCAAACACTTTATATGTCTAGGCAACACAATGCCAGCGGGCGTTAAGTCCTACAACGAGATCGTAGAAAAGGGAAATGGCTCACAGGTTTGTATTGAGACGGATGACGATGAAATGGCAGAACTGATGTTTACATCGGGAACCACCGGTGCTCCAAAACCCGTATCACACACACATAAGACGCTTTTTTATATCGGCATAGGAAATGCGCTCACATACAACGAGGGTTACAGCAGCGTTTATCTTTCACCACATCCATTCTACCACAGCGGCACACTCTTTCTTTCGTTCCCCAGCTACATTGCGGCAGGAAAGGTGCTCATGCCCATGGAAATGCAACCGGAGTTTTATCTAAGGAGTATTGCGGACGAAAAATGTACAGGTGGCTGGAACACGGTTCCGACATGGTCTGATCTTATAAATGCCATAAAGTCAGGACAGATTGACCTTTCAAAGTACGACCTTTCCGCCTTGAGACATATTGAAATAGGTGCCCAGCCGGTGCCCTATGTCCTTCTTGAGGACTCGAAAAAGATATTCCCCAATCTACCAATTGCAAACATATATGGCATTACCGAAGGCGGCGGCGGCGGTCTGACAAACTGCTATGATGAAGATATTATGAGAAAACCCGGTTCAATTGGAAAGGCCACTGTTTTTATGGAGGCAAAGGTTGTTGACAGTAATGATAACAAGCTTGGTTCGGGCAAGGTAGGGGAGTTGCTTCTTAAAGGACCTAGACTCATGAAGGAATACGCAATGAACCCCGAGTTGACAGCGAAGACCATCAAGGACGGCTGGCTGTACACAGGTGATTTGGCATATGAAGATGAGGAAGGGTTTATCTTCTTTGCGGACAGGTCAAAAGACCTTATCATCAGGGGCGGTGAAAACATATTTCCCGCAGAGATCGAAGACGCCTTGAGAAAACACCCAAAGATACAGGACGTTGCAGTACTCGGATACCCTCATCCAAGGCTCGTGGAAATCGTTATGGCGATCATCCAGACAAAGGAAGGACAGACCTTAAACGACGAAGAGGTAATAAATTTTGTCAAAGAAAAAGGTCTTGCCAAGTACAAATGGCCAGAAAAGATGGTTTATACAGCAATCCCGCGTAACCCTGCAGGAAAGATCGAAAAGCCTAAGCTGAGAGACATGTATGTAAAACCGGCGAAAGAGGCGATGGAGGCGGAATTTAAAAAGGGCAACTGATAATAGGTAGCCTTAAATTATCATAATAAAAGCGCCCGTTTAGCGACGGGCGTTTTTATTAAAGACAGGGAAATCATGATAAACAGAAAAAAGAGGGGTATCGTCCTTATTTTTGCAGGCGTTTTACTACCTGCTGCGCTTTTGTATTTTATTACCGGTTATCAGGAGGGCGCAGGTTTTTTCAAAAACCTCTTTGGGATCAAGATACAGGTAAGCCTATTTAGCAAATATAGGTTTGGGATACCATACCGGTTTTTTGTTGCCCTCGGTGTTATTCTCGTTTTCCTCGGGATAAAAAGTTTTGATATTAAGGGGCTTACGCCGGACAATTCAGAGCATAACGATGGATCAGACAAGAACGACTGACTCGAACAATCAGTGCCTCGCATGCGGATGCACTTGGTTGTTCTTAAGATTGTTGGCGGAATTTTAGTGGGGTAGTTGAGAAAATAGTGAATAAAAACACGCTTTCTGCATATTCACATATTAAAAATCCAAGCCGATTAGATATGACGGAAGGCCTTTCTCAGGGTTTCGTCCTTTATCGGAGAACTAACCAGAGAAACAGCAACAAAGACAACAAAAGAAACAGGCAATGCAACGATCTGTGGATCGATCATTTTCCAGGGCAACCCTGCCAGGGTATCACATTTAAAAATCCACCTGCACAGCCCAAATGCCCTTGAGCCATGTTCATGAAAAAAGAACATCCAGAACAAAGAAACAAAAAAGCCGCTCAAAATACTTGCCTTTGCACCAGCTTTGGTGCCGCCCTTCCAGTAAAGTGCAAAAAGATACGACGGTATGAATGTAGCGCCGCACAGGCCAAAGAAAAATGCTGTTGCAGTAGCCACAACCCCTTCGGGAAGCAAAAGCCCTAATAGTAGCGTTGCAAATATGCCAAAAACTATGCCTATCCTTGTAACTATTGTAGTCTCAGCCACCGATTTTCCCCTGAGCAACGCCTGTTCAAGAATATCTCTGCTTAGAGATGAGCCGGTTGCAAGAAACTGGGAACTGCTCGCGCTCATAGCTGCTGCCATGAGCGTAACGAGGAATAAAGAGGCGAACCACTGTGGATAGAACCTTTCCACATAAAGGGGGATTATCTTGTCTATGTTGCCCTGTACAGACTGAATGGGCAATTCTGTGTAAGCGTTATAGAAAACTACATTTGTAAGCGATCCAACGACATAAGCGGTGCCGGTTGTGAAGAGTATAAAGAGGGCGGTAAAGGGAATAGATCTGTTTAGGTCACGGTCTGATTTCAATGTCATGAACCTTATGTTAAGCTGAGGCTGACCGAGAACACCGATGCCTACCCCCATTATCATTGTTGTGACGACAAACCACCACATCGATGACCCAGCAACAGGCATCGAAGTAAAACCTCTGTGTCCCATTGCCTTGAAGCTTTCAGGGATAAGGGGTGCTAATTCAGTTAATGCCTTATGTGCGCCAACGATACCGCCAGACATGGAATAAGTGGTGACACCGACTATGGTCATCGATACAATCATGATAATGCCCTGAAAAACAGATGTATAAAGTATGCCCTTGAGACCCCCCCAAAGGACATAGCAGGCAATTACCAGTAAAAATCCGAGGAGTGCGGTTGAAAATGGAATGTTCAGGTATACTTCAATAAATCTTGCTATACCAATAAGAATGGCAGCCGTGTATAAGGGCATCAAGACAAGGATGATGATACCAGAAAAACCCTGGACGAACCTTGAATTATAACGTCTTCCGAGGAGTTCGGGGAATGTGTGTGCATCAAGTGCTTTTCCCATCTTCCGTGTTCTTTTTCCAAACATCACAAAGGCAACCCATACGCCAATAATGATGTTGAGAAAGGCCAACCAAGACATGCTGAAACCATAAAGTGCGCTTGCACCGCCAAAACCGATAATTGCTGCTGTGCTTATATAAGTCGCACCATAGCTGAGCGCCATAATTACAGGGTGTACCTGTCTTCCTGCCAAAAGATAGTCGGATACCGTTGTCGTCCTTCTATAGCCGAGATATCCAAGATAAACCGTTACAGCAAGGTATAAAATCGTAAATGTAATTAGATAAAACATCGTGTATGGTTCAGGGAAGTTTTTCTATCAACTCGATTTCTTCTTTTTCCCACCTTATCTCTTCCTTGTAGTCTCCGTACTTTTCTTCCGACCCGCTGCCCCAGTGTATTATGCCATACACTACACAAAAAAGCGCCGAAAGAAAGGTAAACACATAGCCCAAAAAAATTAAAAAATCAGGAAAACCAAGCATTAGTTTAATTGATTAGCATTTAGCTTTTTGTTTTGTCAAGGAGTAAGTATGATTCTGTCGACGTTTGTTTGTCTGTTGCAAAGACATTAACAGTAAGTCCTGTAAATAGCCATCATATGTGAGCCACCATCCTTTCCAGTAGTGTGTCGGGAATGCCTCGACGGTGTTTATGATAGAGACAAGGCCAGTGGTTCCCATCTTTTTATAGGATGAAGACGAAAATATCTCTACGCCATTCGTCCTCGAATCTTTTTACAGCTCAGGACCTCTGTGGCTATTATAAAGTTGTTTTCCGGGGACAGCGGGTTTATTGTCTGGATGATTTTAAGAGATTTCATATCCTTTTGTCCATAACCTATGATATTTTCCTTGAAATTATCTGAAAACGACATATATTTAAGGGCAGGACGTACCATATAAAAAATGCAGAAAAGAGAGTGATTAACGCAAAGGAGTTAAACATGTATGAACAGGGCGTAATAAGACCACCAAGCGAGGCGTCGAGCCTGCTTGTGAGGGTAACAAGAAATTGTCCTTGGAACCAATGCCTTTTTTGTCCAGCCTATAAAGGAACAACGTTTTCACGCAGGACGGTCGAAGAGGTTAAAAAGGATTTGGATAGCATGGCGATAGAATATGCGGGCTACCCCGTAAAGACTGCGTTTTTGCAGGACGGCGATACGCTCGTGCTTAAAACAGAAGATGTTCTCGAGATTTTACGTTATATAAAGCTTAAATTTCCCACAATTGAAAGGGTAACTTCTTATGCAAGGGCGCCGACACTCAAAAGAAGGACAGTGGAAGAACTTAAAGATTTGAAAGAGGCCGGATTAACACGGATACATGTAGGGTTGGAAAGCGGCTCTGAAAAGGTACTCAAGATGGTTAAAAAAGGCATAACGCAGGATGACATTGTCGAGGGTGGAAAACATGTCAAGGAGGCTGGCATTGAACTATCAGAATATATTATGCCGGGGCTTGGAGGTCGCACACTGAGCGAGGAACATGCGCGTGAGACCGCAAGATTGCTTAATATGATAGAACCTGACTTCATAAGGGTTAGAACGTTTGCCTTGCATCCCATGTCACCTATGGTAAAAATGGTGGAAAACGGTTCTTTTGTACCCATGACAGATGAGGAGATAGTTGCTGAAATTAGGCTACTCGTTGAAAGCCTTAGGGAGATGCACAGCTATTTTTCGTGCGCGGACTTTGGTTTAAACCTTCTGATGTATGTCGATGGGTTTTTGGACGAAAAAAAGGCCGTCATGTTAAAAGATCTCGATGAATATCTCTCGTTAAGTGATGAACAAAGACAGGCGTATTCCTTTCTCAGGCGGGGTTCTTATATGTATTATCCTGCAGGGGTTGTACGTGACGAAGCCGTGATGAAGAAGATCCGTCCCGAATTAGAAAGATTGAATAAAAACGGTAAGGAAGGCTTTTATCAGTATATAAATCACCTTATGACATACCAACTTCCTCAACCACAGACGGATGCTTGGAAATAGATCTGTTCGATCGATTGTATTTTTTATTTCCTTTTTACAGTGGTTTAACGGGGATATGCTGCAATTACAAGGACAACCGTTTCTATATCTTTTGTGTTTTTAAGGCTGTGCGGCTCACCTCGGGGTATCCATGTGGCGTCCAACTCTTTGACCTCCCTTTCCTCGTTTCCCACCTTCATAAGGCCACCACCCTGAAGGATCAGATAAATCTCTTCAACTTCATCGATATGTTCTTCGATGGTGTTCCCGGGTGGCAACATTGCGTAGGCGAGAAACTCCATACTCTCGAGAAAATGACTTGTCATAACCATACGTGCAACAGCCCCACGGTGGGCGATATAGGTTGTAGCTAGCACCTCAGGATCGTTAAAGTTTCTTACAATCATGTTGTTTGGCGGCCGACGCTTAGCGGTTAGCTAAGCTGTCGTTGCCTCTCCTCCTTTTTTGTAATAGGAACGAATTCTCTATTATGTGCATAAAGGCGACAAAAATCAACATAAAAGAATGGTATCAGTAATTACCGGTAATCTATGCACCATTTAATACATTAAAGCGACGGCAGGCTATCATATGCCGGATGGTTGTAGAGGGGCGCCACATAACAAGTTTGCGTTGCAATAAAATAGTTTCTGTGTGATACTAAGGGGCATATGGGATTGATAGGCCTGCTTTTCAAAGATCCGATGGCTTTTGTGCTGGTATCGGTACCGCTTCTATATTCGATTATAATCCACGAGCTTGCACACGGATGGGTTGCATTCAAGATGGGCGATCCTACTGCCAAATGGCTCGGAAGACTAAGCCTGAACCCCTTGAAACATCTCGATCCGATAGGGACGATTATGCTTTTTGTGTTTGGTTTTGGCTGGGCAAAGCCGGTCCCGGTTAACTTCAATAACTTAAGAGACGAAAGAAAAGGGCTTATCTTTGTCTCGGCAGCCGGCATTACGGCAAACATTATCCTTGCCTTCTGTTCTTTTTTGTTGCTCCGTTTTTTTGTTCCATCACCCTTTGGTGTGATGTCTACGGTTTTGTTTTACTTTGCCCAAATCAATATTATGCTCGCATCTTTCAATTTAATCCCGATACCCCCTCTTGATGGTTCTAAGATCCTCATGGGGTTTTTATCCCGCAGGGCGCAGTATTCGTTTGAGCGTATAGAACCCTATGGCATGTTTATCATTATAGGCCTTTTGTATATAGGTGCATTAAACCCGTTAATAGTCTTTTTCAGACAAGGTATACTCAGCATTATCGGCATCTTACTACCTTAATCCTGATACCTTTTCTTCTTTTTCTTCCCATAATTTGCGCTCAGACAATCGATGTGTTTCGAGTTTTGTCAAATTATTATCTGGCTGTACGTGACCAGTTGTCGAGTGCATAGAAATAATATGCCCCGTGGATGCCCATTGCCTTTGCTGTCAGCGAAAAGTATGAAAGGGTTTGTTCTGCAAGCCTTCTGTAGGTTGTTTTTCCCAGCAAAGATGATAGTTTTGTCAAACACACGATGCCGATGGAATTCGCTGAAGGATGAGGGGAATCCTCTATGCCTTTCAGCCTCATGCCTATAACCTCTTTTTCCGTGTCAAAAAACCCACCGTTTTCCTTATCATAGAATTTTTCAACACATAAAGTCATATATGAATCTGCGCGTTCAAGATAGGATTGATCGTGCGTTATATTGTAGACGCTTATTAAGGCATCGATAAAATTTATATAATCATCAAGAAAGGCATCTACCCCTTCAGCATGGAGAAGCCTTCCGTTTTCTATATTTATGTCTGAAACCCTTTTTATGCTCTTAATTGCAAATTCTTTAATTGTGTTGTCTTTAAGCGTGCCAAAGGCTTTACAAAAGGCAGATATGAGCATTCCGTTCAATGAAGTATATATTGCCCTGTCAATTATCGGTTTTTGTCTTTTTTCTCTTTCGTTGAGAAGTCTTTTTTTCCCGATACCAAGAAGTCTTTTGACGTTATCTGCCCCCATATTGAGTTTTATTGCGAGATCAGAGATGTTTTCCGTTATATATAGCACCATTTTTGAAGCATCATGTCTCATTTCCCCGTCTTTGTGCAAATAATAGGCGGAAAGAAGATGATATTCTTCTTCCGTGAGACAATTCTTAAAGTCTTCATTTCGCCATAGAAAATATCCGCCTTCGTCATCAGGGCTTACATCGGCGTCCTGGCTTGCATAAAAACCTCCATCCTCGTGAGAAAGCTCGCGTCTTAAAAAATCAACGATACCTTTTGCAACCTCCTTGAAAAGTTCATCGTTAAAAGTGCAATACGCATCTATGTAATTCCTTAATAACCATGCGTTGTCATCGGCCATCTTTTCAAAATGCGGTATGATCCATGCCTCGTCTGTGGAATACCTGTGAAATCCACCACCGAGTTGGTCATGAATGCCCCCGTTTGCCATAGAAATAAGGGATTTTTTGATGACGTTTCCCGTTGCCTCATCCTTTTCTAAGGCATAGCGGTTAATGAGAAACTCAAGTGCGCCGGACATTGCAAATTTTGGGGCGCCGCCGAATCCGCCGTGTCGGCGGTCCATACTGGCGAGCATCTTTTTTTCAGCTTCCTTGATCATAGAGCCATCGAAACCCCCTCCGGGTTCAATGACCTGGTTTTTAAGGAACTCAATATATTGCTCTGCATAGCTTTCAGCCTCTTGCCTTTTTTCTTTGTATAACTGGCTTATTGCCATCAGGATAGCCTTGAAACCAGGCCTTCCAAAGCCCTCGTCAGGGGGAAAGTATGTACCTCCATAGAATGGTTTTTTATCATGCGTCAGAAACATGCTTAACGGCCAGCCCCCGCTTATGCCCATAGCGGCAAGTGCCCTCTGGTATCTCTTGTCGAGGTCGGGTCTTTGATCCCTGTCGAGCTTTATGGGGATAAAATATTCATTTAGTAGACCGGCTATCTCTTCGTTTTCAAAGCATTCTTTCGCCATCACATGGCACCAGTGGCACCATATTGCACCGGAACTCAAAAAAACAGGTTTATTTTCCCTTTCTGCATTCTCGAACGCCTCTTCACACCATGGGTACCAGTTTATTTTTTGATTGGATGCATGCTGAAGATACGCCGAGGTCTCGTTTGAAAGTCTGTTCATTTTATTCTCCATTTTTCCATACGCACAGTAAGTTTTGTCGAAAAAATCGTTCTTTTTTTTCCATGCGTTTTGTCTTTTTTCTTCACGAAAGCCTTGCACCTCTATATGTGCATAGAGGTTCTTCTGTCATCATGTCTCCGGTCGATTCATAAGCCCTGGCACGGCATCCGCCACAAATGGTCAGGTAATTGCATGATCCACATTTTCCTTTATATTGAGAGAGGTCTCTTAGTTGTTTAAAGACCGGGGAGTTTACCCAGACATTTCTGACGCCTTCATTCATTATGTCGCCAGAAGGGATTTCAAGGTAGCCGCATGGTTGTGCTATGCCTCTATGGGAGATAAACAAGAAGGATTTTCCAGCCAAACACCCCATGCTCTTCGGTTTATCACCCTTTTCCTTCACGATTCTGTAATAGTGTGGGGCACATGTTACCTTTAGCTCCATTTCGTTTATCTTTTCGATCCCATAAAGCCACTCAAGGGTGTTTTCATACATCTTTGCATCAAGCTCTTTTCCCTTCAAGCCCTCGCCCCTGCCAACCGGTACAAGAAGAAAGATATGCCATGCGCAGGCACCTATGGACTTAACAAGATTGTATATGTGCAGAAGATCGTCAATATTGAGGCGAGTAACAGTAGTGTTTATCTGAAAGGGCACATCCACACTTGCAAGGATGCGCGACGCGTCCATTACCGAACTGTAAGAGCCTTTTACCCCCCTGAAGCTGTCATGGGATTCGCTGTCCTTTCCGTCAAGGCTTAGGCTTATTCTCATTATTCCTTTTTCTTTTAATGCCTTACCCTTCCTTTTGTCCAACAGTGTACCGTTTATTGCCATAACGAGCCGTAAACCCTTTTTGCTTCCATACTCTATTATGTCAAATATATCATCCCTCAGCAGGGGCTCTCCGCCGGTTAAGATGATGGTAGGTGAGGCAAAGCTGCTTATATCGTCTATAATCGATCTGCACTGATCTGTGCCGAGTTCACCTGTATGAGGTCCGAGTGTTGCCGCTGCCCTACAATGAATGCAATTGAGATTGCAGTTCCTTGTCAGTTCCCATGCAACCATTCTCAGGGGATATTCTCTTTGAGCCACCCTGCTATATCCTTTGCAAAATAGGTAATGATGATGTCTGCGCCTGCCCGCCTTATACTGGTCATGAGTTCGAGAACCGTCTTCTTGTAGTCCAAAATGTTTTTTGATGCTGCAAGCTTTATCATTGAGTACTCACCGCTAACAGAATAGGCGGCAATCGGTATGTTAAACGCCTGCCTTGCCATTGATATTACATCAAGATAGAAAAGTGCAGGCTTTATTATGACTATATCCGCACCCTCATCGATATCCAAACCTATCTCTCTTGCCGCCTCTCTTTGATTTGGGGGGTCCATCTGATAGGCCTTTCTGTCTCCGAAACGTGGTGGAGATTCGGCAGCATCCCGAAAGGGACCATAAAGACAAGATGCATATTTTGCTGCATAACTCATTATGGGTGTTTCATAATATCCGTTAATGTCGAGCATCTGTCTGATTTTATCCACCCTTCCGTCCATCATGTCTGAAGGGGCTACCATATCGGCACCAGCCTTGATGTGGGATAATGCGATTTCAGCAAGCAACTTGATCGTTTCGTCGTTGTCAACATAACCGTTCTTAATGATACCGCAATGTCCGTGGCTTGTATATTCACACATGCAAACGTCTGTAACAACTAAAATATCATCTCCAAAGAGCTTTTTTATCCTCCTTGTCGCTTCTTGAACTACTCCTTTTTCAGCATAGGCGCCTGTACCGGTTTCATCTTTTTTTTCAGGTATACCGAACAGAAGAATCGCAGGTATGGAGTGACTTACAACATCCTCTACCTCCTTCAACAGTCCTTCAACAGAGAACTGATACACGCCAGGCATAGAAGGAATCGGGATCTTTGTGTGTGACATCTCTTTGACAAAAAGTGGATAGACAAGATGTTTTGTTGAAATCTCTGTTTCCTGGATTAATCCCCTTAGTTTATCATTTTTCCTTAATCTTCTTGGTCTATGCGCGGGAAACTTCATAAAATCTCCTCCGAAAAAAACACCTTATAATGGATGTTTTCAAGGTTCAGCATAACAATATCAAAAACCATCACAACCCCTCTGGCCTTATCTCCTCTTCTGTCAAATAACACTGTGGGTCTTCAGCCCATATATCGCCTGTTGCTGCCTCTGCCCTAACCCTGAAATTACCACCGCAAATATCGAGCCACCTGCATCGAGCACACCTTCCCTTGACATGTCTTTTCTTTTCTTTTAGTTTTGCCATTAATTCATTGCCCGTGTCTGTCCAGATTTCACTGAAAGGCCTTGAACGCACATTTCCAAAGCTATAATGCCTCCAGAACTGATCAGCGTGAACATTGCCTTCTTCGTCCACACATGCAATACCAACGCCTGATGCATTTCCCTCGTTCATCATGAGCAAATCATAAACCTCTTTAGCCCTTTGGCTGTCCTCTTGAAGCAGTCTCAAGTATACATAGGGCCCATCTGCATGGTTATCAACGGTAAGAACCTCTATGGGAGAGCCCTTCTTGAAGGATTCTTTTGTCCTATCCATAATGTAGTCCACTACCTTTCGTGATTCTTCATGTGATATGTCTTCGTTGATAAGTTGTGAACCACGACCTGCATAAACCAGATGATAAAAGCATACCCTTTGAATGCCCTCGGTTTCAATGATATCGAATATCCGCTGAATTTCGTTGTAATTTTTTTTGTTTATTGTGAAACGCAAACCGACTTTGATACCTGCATGTTTTGCGTTTCTCACGCCATTAATAGCAAGATCGTATGCGCCGTCTACTCCCCTGAAGGCATCGTTTACCTTGCCTGTTCCATCTATGCTTATGCCTATGTAAGAAAGTGCATATCTTGCAAACTGTTTTGCCTTTTCTTCGGTAATAAGTGTGCCGTTTGTCGATATCACTGCCCTGAGACCTTTTTTGACTGCATAATCAATTAAATCAGGTAAATCTTTTCTTAGAACGGGTTCTCCGCCTGAAAATAGAATTACTGGTACACCAAACTCGGCAAGATCATCGATTAATCTCTTGCCCTCATCTGTCGATAGCTCGTTTCCTCTGTAAGTTTCGTTTTCTGCCCGGGCATAGCAGTGTATGCACCTGAGGTTACAACGTTTTGTCATATTCCAGACTACAACAGGTTTCTTGTCTGAGGAAAACTGAAGGAGATGTGATGGAAGCCTCCGAGACTCTCTTCCGTATCGCAAAGGATCTGATGCCTCTACAGCGCCACAATATAGTTTAGAAATACCGATCATACGTTATTTTGAACATAAATCATGAAAAAGTCAACCGTATATATGGAACACGATGCTTGCGGCACATGGTCTTTTTGTCTGTTCTCAAGCTGTGTTTAACGTTTATTGAGTTGACATTATTTGAATCAACCACTATTATAAATAAACGGAAGTGCCAAGGCGCCTGGTGGGTCTCCTGGTCTTCAAAACCAGTGCACCGGTGAAAAGCTGGTGGGTGGGTTCGATTCCCATGCACTTCCGCCATAACCAGTCTACACCCGCTGCCTTATATTTCATGCTGTCTGTGGACCAAAACATCTCCATATAAATTACAAAACATTAGGCGTAATTAAAGTTTTTAAATAAGACAAAAAGGTATATGGTTTTTTATACAAAGAGGTCTATTTTGTGAAAAAAAGATGCTCTACCATTTTCAAACATGAAGATCCCAGAATCAAGTATCTCTCCATAGGATTGATCCTGATTTTTTATTTGAAAGGGCGAATTAATAGATGAAAGGCATATGGCGCCTATGCCCCTATCCTTGAGCGTTGTTATAATATCTTTACCAGTGGTGTCTTTTTCCCAGACAGACAATTTTGCAAAGATATTATCTGCCTCATCTATCCATCCATTCTTATCATCATCGTATAGAGACAACTCTTCTATAGCATTATTGCTTTTAGTGCCTATAACCTCAGTTCCATCGTTGATTCTTCCATCATTATTCTTATCAATGACGAGGAAGCCACTTCCTTCCTTTACAAAGTGTATCTTATCTGATTCTCCATCAGCATCTATGTCAAAATCAATTGTTTTATCAGAGAGTCCCGTAAAGACACCTGAAAGATTTAAAATTATAGGATCTTTTCTTTGTATTTCCTTTTTTATTGAAATACCTGTTTCATAAAAGGAACGACCGAGACTCAAAGATAAATTAAAATCGTATGTTTTGCCGTCAGCGGCAACAACATTCCCGGCAACCGCGATCTCTACATTTTCTTTTTCAAGTCTTTCTGTGAATTCAATGTTTGTAACCTCATATTCTTCCTGTGGGGTACGCTGTTGTTCAGGTTCTCCAGAATATCTTTTAAAATTGATATGTTTATTGATCTTCACACCAAACATAAGCTCAATAAGAAAACAGGCAATCCTCTTCTTTCCTGATAAAAGACCCATATCGTTATATTCTGAAGCAGTTTTCTGCGTCTTAGGGTTTTGACTAATTGTATTTAAAGATGAGATATCAACGGAATCATTTTTGAATACCGGTTTTGTTATCGTAATCCGCGTATCTTTCTGGCTTATTAATTGGTTGTATTTAGATGATAAGTTTATTGAACTATTTTCTATACGCATTCTTTTTATATTATCGGCACAATTACTATATTACTTAAATCTAATTATTAATTTTGCAAAAATACAAAAAGGTTTGCAGCTTGCAAAAGTTTTCTTGTTCCTTCACGGATGATTTCTTCAGGTATTGAAAAGCTACATTATGGTTGACAACCCCAGAAGTAAATGATAATATACGGCAAATTAATGCTTATTGCAGATTAATTGCTGGCAAGCAAGATCAACCCAAATAAAAGGAGATAAAACATGTCGGAGAAATGCGAGCTACTGAATACATGTGGCTTCTTTATAAATTTCAGAGGGAATACGGAAGTCGTCAAACAAGGTTGGATCAAAATGTTTTGTGAAAGTAAAGAGAAATCAGAGAAGTGTAAAAGAAAGGAAATTAGGAAGCAAACAGGTAAACCACCAGTCGATAATATGACTCCCACCGGAAAAATGTTGTAACAACGGTATTCAGGTGTAGCGTTAATTTCTGAAATGTAGACCAACAAGACACCACCTGACGTGATTGCGCTGCGATTCATAACAGCGGGAGAGTTTTGGCGTTAGACTGAATCTAATCTGCGGCTGCTAAATAAAGGATGTAAGCATTATCCTTTATGCTTTTGTCATTGTTTTGGCTGAAATTTTGAATCAGAAATTATCGCCCCGCTGTTTTGCCCATCGCCGCGCACACAGAGAAAAAGCAAAAAAGGGAAGTACGGCAGTTATTCAACTTCTTCGTTCTTTATGGTGTATTGCAGCTATTTCATATTCACAAATCTCCAAAATCCCCCAGGAAACTCAACGCCCTGCCTTCTCCCATAAATAGCTCATATTATAGAAAATTCTATATGTTATTTTTGCTGTCCCGAATTTATAGCATTTTTATAGCAAGGCATTCATACATTACAAGGCCACCCTGATAGTTAACGGCGCTCCTCCTGAGAATCCTCCATCCCTCCACATGACATACGCCATCTGTCTCAATCTTTTCAATAAAACCATTAGCAGATTCGAGTTGTTCCATAAGAATAGGATTTTGAGTTAAGACAATGCGACTTATCTTTGGTCCTGTTATAATGGTCACAGGTTCTATTATAAGGTTGGAAAGATCCTGAATAAGAGGGGTCTCTATGGATGGTTTTGTTTTAAGCCTAATCATCCTTGCCCTTGCATCAGGGCCTGTTTTGCTTTTGGTGACCTCGATGAGGTCAAGAAGGTAGCGCCTGACGTCATCTAAATCCTGAACGTCTGGGAGTTTTTCAAGTTCAGGATACGTCTGCAGCGCCCTTGCAAGGATTGATATTTCTTTGAGGTAATGATTTCTCTGGTTATCAGGGACCAGGTACATAACAATAAGGGTAACGGTTTTCCCGTCTGGTGCTCCATACTCTATCCCTGATGGACTCCAACCTACCACACACATGAGGTCTTCATCATAAGGGACCTTTGCATGGGGGCAGGCCCAACCCTTCCCGATTGCTGTATTGACAATATGCTCCCTGTTCATTATAAGTCCTACCACATCTGTTTCTGGTGGTATCTCCGGAAATGCCTCGATAATATGGGCAAGGAACTGGAGTGCATGAGTTTTATCATTTTCAGGCAACTCAAAGAGTCTGCCTTCTTGAAGGGCATCAAGTAAAGTATCCATATTTAATCACCTCCATAACGCTTAAAAAACCAGTTTTTTATAAAAGTTGCCAAGGTTACATAAAAAGCAAGAAAAAAGACTATCCAAACCCAAAATGTTCCCGGCAAGGGCACTAAATTAAGATAGCCTGCCAGGGGCGAATAGGGTAACCACACGCCTATTGCCATGACAATTAAAGTGGTCATGACCAAATGCATCGATGGTCTGCTCTCAATAAAAGATATCTTCCTCGTCCTTATTATATGGACAATCAGGGTCTGGGTAAGAAGAGACTCGACAAACCACCCAGTTTGAAAAAGCCTTTCGAGATATTCTTTTTCAAGAATAGACGTGCTGCTGTAGAGAAAGGCGCTGCATTTAAAGAAAAACCACATAAGTGCAAAGGTAGCATAGTCAAAAATAGAGCTTATAGGTCCCATAAAAACCATAAACCGCTTAATATTGCCAATATTCCATTTCAATGGACGAGCCAAAAGATCATCATCCACATTGTCCATAGGAATACCTGTCTGGGAAAAATCATAAAGAAGATTATTGGTTAGTATCTGCACGGGTTGCATGGGCAGGAATGGCAAAATATAGCTTGCGCCTATTACACTAAACATATTGCCAAAATTTGAACTGCTACCCATACGTATGTATTTGATTATGTTGGCGAATATCCTTCTGCCTTCCATAATACCCTCTTCAAGAACAAGAAGACTCTTTTCAAGCAGCACTATGTCGGCAGATTCCTTTGCCACATCCACTGCAGAATCAACAGATATACCTACATCAGCAGCCTTCATGGCAGGGGCATCATTTATACCATCACCCATAAAGCCCACTACATGCCCATTTTTCCTTAAATCCTCTACAATCTGTTCCTTCTGGAATGGCGTAAGTTTTACAAAGACATTGTTTGTCTCAATAGTTTTTAAAAAATCTTCAGGGGAAAGTCCAGAAAGCTCTGCTCCTGTTACAAGCCTTTCAATCTTTATGCCTACATCACGACATACCTTTTCTGTTACAAGACCATTGTCACCCGTTAGAACCTTCACATCTACCCCTGTTTTTTTCAAAAGCCCTATTGCCTCTGTGACAGAAACCTTTGGAGGGTCAAAAAAAGCTATATAGCCAAGCAAGATCAGATCTCTTTCGTCATCCACAGTAAAGACCGTCTTTGTCCTTGGAAATTCACGATATGCTATACCAAGAACCCTGAACCCATCTCGGTTGAGCTTTTCCACCCCTTCAAAGAGGTCAATTTTGATCATGTCTATGAGGGGATAGACCTCTTCTCCTATCTGGTAACCACTACAGCAAGCATATATTTCTTCCACAGCACCCTTACATATAAGGACATGGTCTTCTTCATAATCAACCACCACCGACATCCTTCTTCTGTGAAAGTCAAAAGGCAACTCATCTACAATACGGCAGTTTTGCTCTGCATCAAGGTCTTCGGCAAATTCAATCACAGCCCTATCGATAAGGTTTCTAAGTCCAGTCTGAAAATAACTATTTAGATAGGCATAGTGAAGGACATCCTCGCTTGTATGACCTAAAATATCTACATGTCTTTTAAGAACCACCCTGTCCTGTGTAAGTGTCCCGGTCTTGTCTGTGCAAAGAGTATCAATAGCACCAAAATTTTGAATAGAAGACAATCTTTTTACTATGACCTTTTTCTTGGCCATATTCAGGGCTCCTTTTGCAAGATTTACCGTTACAATCATAGGAAGCATCTCGGGGGTAAGTCCTACAGCAATAGATAAACCAAATAGAAGCGCTTCAATCCAATTACCTTTAGTCATGCCAACTATGAAGAAAACCCCACAGACCATAACAACCATGAAGCGAATCATAAGCCATGTAAAAGAACGAACGCCTTGGTCAAAGCTGGTCTCTGACCGTTTATCAATAAGCCTTTCTGATATAGCACCGAATAATGTGTTTTGACCTGTATTGATTACTACGCCTCTTGCTACTCCACTTGTAACAGATGTACCTAAAAAGCACGCATTTATAAGTTCTAAAGCAGATTGGGTTTTTAAATTACCATTACTTGAAGATTTCTCTACAGGAAGAGATTCGCCTGTAAGGACAGATTCGCTTACATAGAAGTCTTTAGCCCAGATAATCCTTATATCTGCGGGTATTACAGAACCAGCCTGGAGCATTACAATATCACCAGGAACTATCTCAGAAATCTTTATCTCTATCTCTTTATCGTCTCTTATAACAAAGGCCCTTGACTGAACCCTTTTGCCCAGCGCCTCTACTGCCCGATTTGATCGTCTATCAAAAACATAAGACAACCCAACACTTAAAAGGATCATTGCCACAACTATTATTGTTGATTTTATTTCACCAATAACGGCGGACACAATGGCAATAACAAGTAGTTGGATAACGAGCGGGCCTTTCATGCGGTTGGCTATATCAGCCCAAAAACCAAGTTTTTTTAGATGGGAAAGCTCATTGGGTCCTATTTCATCAAGTCGGCTTTCTGCTTCTTTTGAATTTAAGCCTTGAATGTTTGTTTGCAATTCTTCTAAGGCATCTTGGATACCGATCGAGCAAAGGTTGATTAGCCGCTCCTCGTTTTCTTTCAGGTTTCTGTGTGCTGATAACGGGATATTTTTTATATTGGTGAATTTATTTAAAAGTTTTTTAGTCACTGTTCAACCTTCCATATTCTTTCTTTGAAGGTAAACAAGACAGGAAAATATAAAAAGGTTAAATTTATTGACTTATTCCTGTAGTTCACCTCTTTGCTGGCCTCAATAAGGATCAAAAACGGCCAGAGGTGAACCGATAAAATAGATCAAAGGGGTAAAATCGATTCAGTCGCTGGTCGCCTTTTGTCTCTTTGCGAACCAGAGTAATCATGTTCTTCCGAAGGGTGCTCTTGGCTTATATCTTTGCAACTACAACTGCCATCAGAGTCGTCCATATGATATTCCTCCTCTTCTTTACTTAATGCTTGGATAGATCAGTTTCGGGGTTTTGTCCCTATCTTTACTTTATGTGTATGCCTTCTGTGTTGATACAATGTTTCTTTAATTTATATAACTTAACAGCATGACAGTCAAGACAAATGAAGATATGCTCGAAATATGAAAACTGTTCATACACCAAATCCAAATTTGCTCGAGCGCCTTTTTCGTTTTAACGGTTTATTTTTTCGAATAAAACGGAATTGATAACAACACAGCGTGTAATAAGGACGAACTAAAAAACATTAAAAAGAAAATTATCAGTTTCCAAAAACACGATGTACAGGACTCAAGGAAGATAAGGAGTTTCTGCACTCAATCTGAAAAGGACAGCGGCAATGGTAGAATAGGACATCAAGAAACATCCTGAAAGGGCGCGAGGGGGCAAGAAACTCAAACTGTTGCCTCATTAGAAAGAATAAACAGATCGTGAAGATGCGAGAAGTTGGGGTTATATAAGGATCTTGAATTGGGTAACTATTATTACCAATATTACCAATTATAGGCTATAAAAGATACTCCAGCTTTAATGAAATGCTTGTCTGTTCTGACCAGACCTTGACCCCGTGTGAAAAACCGAAATCGGTACCCATTGGTTCGTTCACAAGGCGGTGGGAGCCAGTCGTGGATATCCGAAGGTGTTCCGCCTCTAATCCCAAGAAGAGATTTTTCGATATCCCCTTCTTCACGCCTACAGAGGTATGCCATGCATATCCAAATGTATTTTCATATGTAAATCTTTTACCCGGTCTGAGCAAGTGATTATCTTCGTTGCTGCCCTCAACATATGCCCAATCGAATTGCATGAAAAATAACAAGTCTGATTTACCGGCGTATTTTGCTGCGTCTACAGTGAGCCGTAATCCACCAAAATAATGCCAGTAAGTTTGTTTAAAGCGTAATGTATTTCCCGTTAAAATATATGTAGGAGAACTGCCATCCCAGGTGTATTCTACCCCGTCGTGGGTAACCATGTGGAAATTCTGATAACGAAATCCTATAACTGGTCGGAGGCTTAACCATGAAGGCAGACCAAGCCAATCAGAAACCTCCAGGTCTGCATCTATTCTGACCATATAGCTCGGCTCCATACGGCACCTTGATTCGCTATAGATGGTTTCTAATGCTGGTTTTGTATCATCATCCCAGTCTGTATCTCTCATGCGTCCATCACTATCCCCCAGTGCATTTCTGAGCACCTCACCACCAATTGAAAACCTCGACGTGCTGAACCTTAATTCTATGCCGCCCCACCAAACGTTCAGAGGGAACTCCAGTCGGCTGAGGGGAGCCTGAAAAGGAGAAAAGGGATTGCCAAATTCATAAGTGGTATGACTATCAAAAAGACGTTTAACCTTTATTCCAAGGGATAGATGTTTTGTTATCGCGACAGACTCGTCCTTTTCTGCTGCCATAACCGAAGAGTTGGTTCCCAGGAAGACAAAGAAGACAAGTATAATACAGATATGGTATTCAAGTCTTAAGAGGTGAGGTTTGGTCGATGTTATGCTGTATTTTCTAAAAACCGATGGGTGATAATTATGTAATCTTGGATAAGTTTGTTTTTTTATGGTTTTAGTTTGAATTGGCGAAGCATCACATTTGCCTTTCAATTTATCTCCAGAAAGTTCAAGGTTATTTTATTGCATGTTTATAAAAAATGATACCTAATTTAAATATAAAATGTGATAGCATGATTTTAAAAGAAATTCCGTATTGTTCTATAGTCTCTGTATTTAAACATATTCTAAGAATCAGAATTTTGCCAAAAGTTTCTTGCAACATGTGGTATAGTTAATTAAAATGCTTAAAAGGCTATGATGAGCGTAAAATATTATGGAGGGAAAGATGGAAAAATATGAACTTCTCTTTAGTCCTTTTAAAATTAAAAATATAGAACTTGCAAACCGTATTACAATGGCCCCCATGTTTGTTGGATATGCAAACCCTGATGGGACGGTAAATTCGTTGGTGCTAAACCACTATAAAAAGATGGGCTGCTCTGGCGCGGCCCTCATTGTTGTTGAAAATGTCTGTATCGATGCTACGGGATTGGGCTCTCCATTCATGATGAGAATAGACGATGAAAGATATATTGAAGGCCTAAAGATGGTTGCTGATGTGATACACTCAGGCGGAGCCCTTGCTTTTCTTCAGATCAACCATGCAGGCAGATATGCATATGCCAAGGACAGAATAGCACCATCTCCGGCTGCATTCGGACAGACAATGCCTCGTGAGATGACAACCGATGAAATTCACCATATCGTAGATGCCTACGCAAAAGCAGCATTACGTGCGAAAAGGGCAGGTTTTGATGGGGTTGAACTGCACGGTGGAACTGGCTATCTTTTAGCACAATTTCTTTCACCAAGACTTAATAAGCGTAATGATTCGTACGGAGGAAGCCTTGAAAAACGTATGCATTTTCCTCTTGAGGTAATTGATGCGGTTAAGCGGAGCGTAGAAGATTATCCTGTGGGCTATCGTCTCCTTGCGGATGAACTTTTACCTGGGGGCTTTGGTATGGACGACGCCATTAGTTTTGCCAAAGAATTGTCAAAAAAGGACATAGATTATATATCGGTTATGATAGGAACACACGAATCTTATAATATAACCCCCTACGTTGAAATCGAGAAGACAGAAGGGTACATGGCTTTATATGCAAAGACAATCAAAGAAGCAGTTCCTGGAATTCCTATCATTACAGCCGGAAGGATACAAACGCCAGAATGTGCAGAGAAAATCTTAAACGAAGGCTCTGCAGACCTGATAGGTCTTGCTCGTGTGTTGTATGCCGATTCTCTCTGGCCGAAAAAGGCGCGTGGTATAATTACTGAACCCATAGTTCCGTGTAATCCAAACTGTTCGCTTTGTATGGATAGAATATTGCAGGGAAAGCGCCCGTTTTGTTCTCAATGGAGCAAGGAGGAAAAGCAGGCTTACAGGGATGAATAAATTCTGATAAATGTTTTGTACGAATTTCGGATGTTAGAACTGCAAACTTCTAAAAAGTTGGATACCTTATATATCGATAGTCATATCATCTACAGTTGCAATGGTATCGGGAAATATTTTGCGTGCAACTTCCTGTGCAAGTTGTCTTTCTTCTATGGTTTTGTAAATCTCAGCATCGAAATGAACAAGTAATAGTCTCTTCGACATTGATTCTTTTGCAATTTTTGCTGCAGTTTCTGGATTTAGATGTGGCCAGTTTATGTTTTCCTGTCCTTGCCGAAAGGCACATTCTGTAATGAGGAGATCGGCCTTATGTGCGAGCCTTACCGCATTGTCACAAAATCCTGTGTCTCCGCAAAAGGTAATTACACTATTGTCGATTTCAAATCTGTACCCCATTGTCAGAGACGCATGAAGAAGGGGTAAACTGTCAACGGAAAACGGGATAAGGTCGCTTTGTTGTGGGAACTCAATAAACTGTAAGTCAAAAGGAAGGTCTTTTGCTGGGATGGTAAAAGGTGCCTCAAGGATATTGTTTAAAATATTTGCTATGCCTTGCTGGCCGCATATGTATAATCCATGTTGGAATTTACATTTACAGATAGTGTGGAGCCCAGCAATATGATCAAGATGAAAATGGCTTAAAAAGAGATAGGCGGGTTTATTGAAATCAGCATATCTGTCAAGCTTTGCAATGCCGTTGCCAGCATCCAGGATGATGGTGAACAAAGGTGAGTCTATCAGGATGCATATCGTATTGCCTGTGTCCGTATCGTACCAACCGTTTGTCCCGAGAAAAATAATTTTTGTCATTATCGCATGGCCCTTTCCCTAATTTTGATTATTAAATTTATGTATTTCTTTCCTGATAACTACAGATATTGTTTGTCATGGTCATACAAAAAAGCATATCTAAGTTTGATATATTTTGATTTGCGAGAAGGGGGATTTGAACCCCCACGGTGTTACCCGCTGGATCCTAAGTCCAGTGCGTCTGCCAATTCCGCCATTCTCGCCTGTCTGATGTAATTGCGATCAACCAAAACAACAAAAAACGTTTTCTCCAAAAAAGTAATTAATGGGCGCCCTTCTTTTGCGGTATATAATGAGAGTCCATAATCAAATCCATGCAAAAGAGGAAATGAAAACAATGAAAAAGTATACCACAATAATTATGGTGAACAAAGAAAAAACAAACTTCAACAAAAATTACATTGTCGGAAAATGAATCAAAAAAACAACGCTCAGATTTGCGTTACAGTGCGTTTATTTGCATCGACCTATAGCAAAGCATACCCCACGTTAGAAAATTGTTTCTGGGGCTATTTTAGCATGGCGTTTTTTTCTCTCGAATATAGCTTTAAAAAAGCAAGATCATAATCTGTGAATCCGTCCCAGGAAAAAGGAAAAATGGCGTTGTTCTGAAAAATGGGATCTTTTTCAATTGGATAGCGCGCAAAAGAATAAAACTCATCAAAAAGCGGTGTATGAGGAATGGGTGTGTATTCTGCGATACTTGATTTTATTCCGAGCCCCGCAAGATAGTCAATGGAATGCTTCACATCTTCCCATCTTTGGAAAGGAAGCCCTGCAATTATATAAGCGCTGATCGAAGTATTAGAAAACCCGACATCCAACAGTAGATTGATTGTATTTTCGAAATCTTCAGCATTTATTTTTCCACAGAGTGATTTTTGCATAGAAGGTTCTATGGTTTCAAGGCCTAATCTAATTTCTTTAAACCCCGATGAATATAGTAAATTAGCGGTACTATGGTCAATAAGGGAAGCGTTAAGGGCGTTAGGGTTATAGAGATTGATTTTAAAAGGAAGTTTAGAAATCCCAGCAAGGATTGGCTCAGCATAGTCTTTTGCTTTATAAAGGAAATTATCATCGTATATCACAAATTTGTCAACACCACGCTCTTGCCAGTGGCAAATCTCTTTGATTACATTATCAGCGCTTCTTCTAATGATTTGTGGATGCATATATTGGGTTGCGCAAAACTTGCACCTGTAAACACAGCCGTATGAAGTGATTAAGGGAACGAAATCGATTTTATCGTATAGGTCAAAGCATGGAAAAGGAAGGGATTCAAAATCGTACATAGAGGGCTTAAAAGATAATTTGATATTAAGAGTATCTTCCAGAAAACTATAAAATTTATCTATTTCGGTATTTTTAATGACCAGATCTGAATTTATCATTGATGCATTTGCATGCTCATAGCAAAGAGAAGGATAAATACCTCCAAGCAAAATTTTTGAAGATGGGAATATTTCTCTTGTGATGTCTAAAACTTCTTTTGTGCTGACATACCAATATGTCATTATTGTGGTAATCAGAACGATATCCGGTTTTTCTACACTACAAAGCCTTTTGATGAATTCATCGTGAGAAATGCCATACCTTTTGAAGTGTTTTTTTATATCTTTTATTACTTCTGGCTTATCTGCTCTTTTTTTTAAGAACGGTGCTCGACCGTCAGATTTACGTTTTTCATCGACAACATCAAGACAGTCAATTAGGGTGACATCAAACCCATTTATTTTTAATACACTTCCAATATATAAAAGACCAATCGGTGAAGACCAAAAGTTATATGCTGCAAAATCGTATATATATGGATTGATAAGAAGTGCATGCATAAATGAGAAATCAAGTTATGTTTCACGTGAAACATTTTTTTTCTTTCTGCTTGATATAGGATGAATGGTAGGCCGAAAAAGTCGTATAGAAAGTAACCCGAAGATAAACCCTCCTATATGGGCGTACCAGGCAATCCCTTCACCGTTTGAAAAAAGTAGTTGAATAAAAAACCATATTGAAAGCAAAAGTATAGCAGGCAATTCAACGACTTTTATAAAGATGAGTATAAACATCACGGTTTTAACCTTAGCATAAGGAAATAGTATCAAGTATGCACCCAATATACCTGATACAGCACCGCTTGCCCCGATCATCGGAATATTTGATTGTGGGTCATATAGAAACTGAAATAAGGCAGCTATTATCCCCGAAAGAAAATAAAAAATAATGAATTTTTTGTGGCCAATAGCATCTTCGATATTGTTGCCAAAAATCCAAATATACAACATATTCCCGAACAGGTGAAAATATCCACCATGGAGAAACATGGATGTGAAGATCGTCAATATATTATACGGCAACAATTCGTGATTGGAGGTAAGTGCAAGTGTGAGTTCGTGTGGCATCAGTCCATAGGATTTATAGACAATACTATTGTCAGTGCCGCTGTACATAAACCTTTGCCACAAAAAAATTAATACGTTTACAAAGATAATGCTTGTTGATATAATTGGAAAGACCTTGGTGGGTATGTTATCTTTTATCGGGATCATGGTGCTATTACTTACCATGTGACGTGCATCAAGTCAAAGCATACATACAGGAGAAAGAGACGATTATGCCAGAGTTAAGAAAAGATCCGATTATCGATAGATGGGTCATTATTTCAACTGAAAGAGGCAAGAGACCGGTTTTTTTTGGTGAGGAAACACCCCCTCCAAAGGCCGGCATGTGTCCTTTATGTCAGGGCAATGAAAACATGACGCCAACCGAATTATATGCTGTCAGGCCCGATTTTTCACCTCCAAACAGTTCAAACTGGACCTTAAGGGTCGTTCCCAATAAATTTCCAGCACTTAGGATTGAGGGAAATCTTAATAAAGAAGGGGTTGGGCTATACGACAGAATGAATGGTGTTGGAGCTCACGAGATTGTTATTGAGACGCCCTTGCATGGACAAACATTGTCAGGAATGAGCGTTCAGGACATTCAAAATGTTTTTCTGGCATACAGGGAGAGGACTATTGATCTGGAGAAAGATAAAAGGTTCAAATATGTAATGGTTTTTAAAAATTATGGCTCAGTTGCCGGAGCTTCGCTCGATCACTCTCATTCTCAGCTTATAGCACTACCAATTGTGCCTCGTAGGGTTTTAGAGGAAATCAATGGTGGTCTTGCTTATTATAGATACAAAGACAGATGTATATTTTGCGATATTATTGCTGAGGAAAAAGAAGATAATGTGAGGGTGGTCATTGAAAATGAAAATTTTATTGCGCTCTCGCCTTATGCATCTCGCTTTCCGTTTGAAATTTGGATCCTACCAAAAAGACATGAGCCATATTTTGCGCATCATGAAAAAGTCGATAATTACCATGATATTTCAGAGATTCTTTTGCATATTTTACAAAAATACGACAAGGTCCTGAACTCGCCACCTTATAACTTTATGATTCACACGGCACCTTTTGGCAATGGTGAAATCCAGCATTACCACTGGCATATGGAGATTATTCCGAGATTGACAAAAATGGCAGGTTTTGAGTGGGGAACGGGTTTTTATATAAATCCAACCCCACCAGAAGAGGCTACAACCTATCTCAAAGAAACCAGTATTTAGGGGGTGGTTATGAACGTATTAATAGCGTCTCCTGAGATATTTCCCTTCGTTAAAACAGGAGGTCTTGCAGACGTTACCGGTGCCCTTCCCAAAACATTAAAAGAAATGGGAATAGATGTAAGGGTTATTTTGCCGAAGCATAAAAATATCGACGAGTCTGCATTTCCTATGCGGTATAAGAATTTAAAATTCTCATGTCCTATTTCCCAAGGGTTTGTAGATGGTGAAATTGTAGTGAGCGAGTACAATGGAATAACAGCGTATCTTGTAGAAAAGGATGAATACTATTACAGGGATTATCTCTACAGCACGCCTGACGGTGATTATCTCGATAATGCAGAACGCTTTATATTTTTTTCAAAAAGTATCTTAGAGGCCATTAAGGTTACCGGTTTTGTTCCGGACGTTCTGCACTGTAATGACTGGGAGACAGCCCTGGCACCGGTTTTTCTTCGGACGACACACAAAGACGACCCTGTTTTGAAGAAAATTGCGACACTTTTTACAATACACAATCTTGGATATCAAGGCATTTTTTGGCAATATGACCTTCATCTGCTGAATATCGGATGGGAATATTTCACACCTGATTATCTCGAGTACTTTGGTAAAATAAATTTTTTAAAGGGAGGCATTGTTTTTTCCGACATAATCAACACTGTAAGCAAAAAATACAGCGAAGAGATACAGACGGAAGAATTTGGATGCGGCCTTGATGGTATTATAAGGACAAGAAAGGATGATCTTTTTGGTATCGTTAATGGGATCGATTATAGAGACTGGGATCCTGACAAAGACCCATACATACCTGCACCCTATACCGCAGAAAACATTTCAGGTAAAGAGCTTTGCAAAAAGGTGCTTCAAGAAACATTCGGATTATCGTCAGACAAAAACATCCCTGTTATTGCGACCATTTCAAGGCTTGCAGAACAAAAAGGTTTTGACCTGATAGCCGAATCGCTTGGAGAGATTCTTTCTTATGGTGCCCAGTATATTATTTTGGGAACCGGGGAGAGAAAATATCATGATGTCTTTGAGGATTTATCTAAAAGGTTTCCAAATTCATTTGGTATCAAAATAGCGTATGACAATAAACTTGCTCACCTTATTGAAGCCGGTGCAGACATGTTTCTTATGCCATCAAAGTATGAACCTTGTGGTCTTAATCAATTATATAGTCTAAAATATGGAACAGTGCCGATAGTCAGAGG
>Ga0302248_1000107_pt1 | contig 94210 bp, 69 predicted proteins | sample AAG_UR_Leu_MG_FD_193528 | JGI IMG/M metagenome (GOLD analysis project Ga0302248, IMG submission 193528) | Enriched activated sludge microbial communities from anaerobic digester in WTTP, New Holstein, Wisconsin, United States - AAG_UR_Leu | ecosystem: Engineered > Bioreactor > Anaerobic >...
GAAGAAGGGCGTGCTCGGACCTTTGGGATTGAGCACGAGTTCCCGGGCCCGGCCGCCGCGGTAGTCCTCGAGCGAGGCGATCGCGCCATCGCCCAGCCGCGAGAAACCGCGCTGGTCGCTGTCGATGAAGTGCCACCGGCCGTCGAAGTAGGCCTCCCAGATGACGTGCCCGCCGATGCCGCCGGAGCGGGCCTCGATCCCGGCGGCCTGGAGCAGCGCCTCGGCCGGGGCGCGCGCCGCGAAGCAGTAGGTGTAGCCGTAGACGTTGATCAGCTTGTTGGCGTCGTAGACCACGTCGAGCTCGTGGCGCGAGCGGCGGTCCTCCTGCGGTGCCGGCCAGTGGTAGACGTTCTCCCAGCAGTAGCGCCAGACGGCCAGGGCCTTCTCTTCCTGGGTCATGCCCGGCCTGATGATGCCCTTGACGATGGCCTCGGGGCTCGAGGCGTCGACCGTGTGGATGCTGACCACCTTGGGGCTGAGCATTTCCATACGGGCGTTGCCGCCCGCCTCCGTGCAGCCTGTGCAGGACAAGAGCAGGGCAAGCGTACCTGCAGCCGCAGCCGTGAATCTGGCGAGCATTCCGAGCCCTCCGTTGCTCTGATGATAGCCGGCAGTGCGCATCAAGGCAACGATCCGGAGCCTATCGGGCGGCCGCCGGCGCCGGCCGGATCTGCGAGGGCACGGCCACGTTGCGCGGCGGCCCGCCGATGCCGGCGATGCGATCGAGGACCAGCTTCGCCGCGGCGCGGCCCATCTCCACCGGATCCTCCCAGACCCGCCCGCCGACTGTGTCTCCGGCGGTCGGCTGGCCGGCGGCGATCCATTCGATGCGCCCGCCGCGCTTCTCGGCCCAGGCCACCAGTTCCCCGAGCAGGAGCGATCCCGTGCTGAAGGCGGCGGTGGGCTCCGCTCCGTTGGCGGCCAGCTTCTCCAGCCTTCCGCCGAGCTGGAGCTCGCTCTGCCGGGGCTGGAAGACGAGGTCCTCGTCGACCCTGATGCCGGCCTCGCGGTGGGCGCGGCGGTAGCCGGCCAGGCGCTCGAGCGAGCCCTGGTCCGGGGCCATGTAGGCGCGCGAGCCGTGCCGGGCGTGCCCCAGGAAGGCGATGCGCTTGTGGCCGGCGTCGATCAGCGCCTTGGTGCCCAGGTACCCGCCGGACTCGGCGTCGCCGACCACGGAGTCGATCTCGACGCGGTCGGTGTGGTAGTCGACGGACACGGCCGGGAGTCCGGCGGAGAGCACCTCGGCCAGGTGGTCGTCGCTGTCCACGCCGACCAGGGCGATGCCGGCCAGCCCCCTCTGTGCCAGGGCCGCCGGCGTCGGCGGGCGGAACTCCTCGCCGGGCGCGGTCTTGCCGGCCATGCAGAGCACGTCGCGGCCGGCGGCGCGGGCGGTCTCCTGGAGGCCGGCGAAGATGTCGCCGAAGTAGTCCCCGGGGCGCAGCGCCGGGCTGGGGCCGCAGAAGATGACCCCGAGCGGGCCGTCGGGCGTCGAGGCGGCCTTGGCCACGAAGGTGCCGCGGCCCTGCTCGCGGTAGAGGAAGCCCTCGGCGACGAGCTCCCCGATGGCCTTGGCCACGGTCGCGCGGCTGATCGAGTAGCGCCGCACCAGCTCGTGCTCGCTCTCCACGATGTCGCCCGGCTTCGAGCTGCGGATGCGCTTGAGGAGTTCGCGCTTCAGGCTCACGTACTTGGGCAAGCTGGGCTTGGCCATGACTTGTCTCCTCCGAGGCGGTTGCTAGGTTGTCCGGTCAATGTTCATAGGGCTTGTACACCGGAAGCGGGGCAAGGTTGGCGAGGTAATCGCGGTTCAGCTCCGGCAGAACCCCTCCAGGAGGAAGACTGCCGCGACGTTTAGCGCCACGTGGACCAGGATGGTGCTCTCGATCCCCCAGCGCCGGCGCATAAGGCCGAGCAGGATGCCGATTGGCATGATCTGGGCGTACTTCACCCAGGCCGGCTCGACCGCCCCGGAGTGGGCCAACGTCCAGACTGCCGAGGAAAGGAGGATCGCCCACAGCCAGCCGCCGCGGACGCGGCGGAGCCAGTGCTCGAACGCTCCCTGGAGGAACAGTCGGAAGACTATCTCCTCCTTGATGGCCAGCAGCGAGAACACCCAGGCATAGAGCAACTGCCGGCCGAGCGACGATGCATCTGCCTCCATGCCGGGCAGGAGGTTCCTGATCAGCGGCGAGATCCGCGGGGAGGTCAGCCAGAAGAGCCCGGCGGTATAGCCGATCACCGCAGCCGAGGCCAGCAGGACCGTCGCCCAGGGGAGGCGGCTGCCGCCTGACACCGTGCGCCCGGCCTGTTTCCGCCGGCGCCGGCGCAACCAGCCGCGCAGATACGGAAGGCTCGGCTGGCGCAGCCGGACGGCCAGCACCTCGCCGGCCCCCGTGTAGACCAGCCCCTTGCCGACCTCGACGGCCAGGCCGATCAGCCCGCCGATCAGCGCAAAGGCCAGGACCATGGGGCCGGTGAAATCCGGCGACTCGCCGGGCGCCGGCGCCCTCTTGGTCAGCACGTCGATGGTCAGGGCCATGGTTATGATGCCGGCCGGAAGCGCCGCGCCGATGTAGATCCCGGCCAGCCACCTGGTCTTCCAGTTGTGTCGCGTCCGCCTGAAGTACAGGAAGACGGCATAGACGAACATCCCAAGCAGGAAGCCCGATACCAGCAGGCTGGTGAGCAGCACCGGCCAGTTCTGCAGGAGCGTCTCGAAGGTCCTGGCGCTGTCACTCGGAGAGCTTGGGAACATGTCAGGCCCTTTCGCCGCCGAGGTCCATCAGCCGTCCCCGCTCCTGTACCCCGACGGCGTCACCCCCGCCGCCTTGCGGAACAGCCGCGAGAAGTAGTATGGACTCTCGAAGCCGCAGCGCTCCGCGACCTCCTTGATGGACAGCTCCGGGTCGGCCAGCAGGGTCTTGGCCCGCTCGACCCGCGCCTGGATGATGTGGCGCATGGGGCTCGCCGCCGCGTACTCCTTGAAGAGGTGCCGGAGGTAGTCCCTGCTGACGTAGAGCTGCTCGGCCAGCTCCGCAACCGACAGCGCCCCGCCCTCCTCGCGGATCGTCTCGATGGCCCTGGCCACCACCCCGCGAGGCCCGGTCGGGCGGTCCGACTCGGCCGCCGCGCGCTCGACCAGGCCGGCGATCTGCTCGGCCAGTCCCGCGACCACCCGCTCGGTCCCCGGGCCGCGCGCGGCCAGTTCGCGGACCAGTTGGGCACAGGCCCGCCCCAGTGCGCCCCCGCGGTCGGTCCAGGCGCCCTCGAGGCGCTCCAGGCCGCTGCCGGACAGCCCGACGCAGATCGAGCACAGGTCGGTGTGGTTCCGCTGGTCGTGGGCCGCGCCGGCCGGGGTGACCGTGAAGACGCCGCGGCTCACGCGGTGGGTCCGGCCGGCCACGGTGCTCGTCCCCGTGCCCTCGGTGTAGTAGACGACCTCGAGCGCACCGTGGGTGTGGAAGCGCACGTCGCGCCCGCGCAGGCACCGGTGGGTGTTGCAGAAGTCCAGGCGCATGGGCCCCCGTCCGAAAAGTGCAGGCCTTTGACCGTCCCGTGCATTCCCCGGGAAGCCGGCGGGGGTATTCTATGGTCAGCGGGGGAGCCCGCAAGGAGGAAGCGCCAGTGGCTGCGAAACCCATCCCGGTGATCCTGGACACCGACATCGGCACGGACATCGACGACACCTGGGCGCTGGCCATGCTGCTGAGGTGCCCGGAGCTGGACCTGCGCCTGGTCACCGCCTCGACCGGCGACGTGGCCTACCGGGCGCGGCTGACCGCCAAGCTCCTCCGGGACTTCGGCCGCCCCGACGTGCCGGTGGGCATCGGGCTGCCCACCGACATGAAGCCGGGGCACCGCACCCAGCTGCCGTGCGCGGAGGGCTTCGACCTGGCCGCCCACCCCGGCGGGGTCCGCCAGGACGGGGCCGAGGCCCTGGTCCGGGCGATCATGGAGTCGCCGGAACCGGTGACGGTCCTGGCCATCGGCCCGCTGACCACCGTGGCCGCGGCTCTGGAGCGCGAGCCGGGCATTGCCGGCCGGGCGCGCTTCGTGGGCATGCACGGCTCGATCGCCTGGAGCCACCACGAAGGCCACCGGCCGATCGCCGAGTACAACGTGGTCCACGACGCGCCGGCCGCCCGACGGGTCTTCTCCGCGTCGTGGCCCAAGGTGGTCACTCCGCTCGACACCTGCGGCCGGGTGCGGCTGATGGGCGACAAGTACCGCGCGGTGGCCGGCTCGCCGGACCCCTTCGCCCGGACGGTGATCGCGAACTACGAGGTCTGGAAGCGCTCCGGCGGATGGGTCAAGGACGCCGCCGCCAGTTCCATCCTCTTCGACTGCGTGGCCGTGTACCTGGCCTTCGCCGAGGGCCTCCTGGAGATGCGGGAGATGCCGCTCGCCGTGTCCGAAGACGGCTTCACCCGCCAGGACCCGGCCGGGAGCGCCTGCCGCGTCGCGACGGCCTGGCGCGACCTGCCGGCCTTCGAAGACCTGATCGTCGACCGCCTGACCTCCGGACCGCGCGGGAGCGCCGGGGCGTGACCCCCCGCGAACGCTTCCGGGCGGTCATGGACTTCCGGCCCGCCGACCGGCTGCCGGCCATGGAATGGATCTGCTGGTGGGACCAGACCCTGGAGCGCTGGAAGCGCGAGGGCCTGCCCGCCGGGCTCTCCCGCGAGGACCTGCTGCGCCGCTTCGGCCTGGACGTCCACGAGTGGGTCTGGCTGAGCCCGCGCTACCGGAAGGTCTTCCGCGCGGCGTTGCCCGCCGGGCACGAGCGCAGCCGGGGCGTCATCGCGACCGAAGCCGACTACGACCGGCTGGTGGCGCCGGCCATGGCCGCCCCGGAGGTCGACCGCGAGCGCCTGGCGCAGATCGCCGCGCGGCAGGCCCGCGGGGAGGTCGTGGTCTGGCTGCAGTTCGACGGCTTCTTCTGGTTCCCGCGCGAGATATTCGGGGTCGAGCGACACCTCTACGCCTTCTACGACCAGCCGGAGCTCATGCGCCGGATGAACGAGGACCTCTGCGCCTACAACCTGGCCTGCCTGCGCCAGGTCCTGGATGTCCTCGCCCCCGACGTGCTGACCTTCGCGGAGGACCTGTCCTACAACCACGGGCCGATGCTCAGCCGGGAGCAGTTCGACGAGTTCGTCGCGCCGTACTACCGGCGGATCGTCCCGGTCGCCAAGGCCGCCGGCGCAATCCCGATGGTCGACACCGACGGCGACGTCTCCCCCGTGATCCCCTGGCTGGAGGCCGCCGGCATCGAGGGCTGCCTGCCGCTCGAGCGCATGGCCGGCGTGGACGTGAACGAACTGCGCCGGCGCCACCCGCGCTGGCGGATGATAGGCGGGTTCGACAAGACGGTCATGCACCGCGGCGAGGCGGCGGTCCGCGCGGAGTTCGACCGTCTGCTGCCGGCCATGCGCGCCGGCGGCTACGTGCCCACCACCGACCACCAGACGCCGCCGGAGGTCAGCCTGAATGACTACTGCCAGTACGCCAGCATTCTCCAGGAGCACTGCCGCCTCGCCGCGCCGGCCGGCGGATGACGGGAACCGCGGCCGGATGAACCATCGCGAGCGCTTCCGGGCGATCATGGACTTCCGGCCGTTCGACCGTCCCCCGGTCTGGTTCTTCGGCACCTGGCGCGAGACCGCCGAGCGCTGGCGCCGCGAGGGCTGGCGCGAAGGCCAGACCCTGGCCGAGGCCACCGGCATGGACCCCGACTGGGAGGACGGCATGTGGGAGGCCCACGGCCTGGTCCGGGTCTCGCCGCTCTCTCCGGAGAAGAGCGCCGTCCTGGAGGAGACCGACGAATACCGCGTGGTCCGAACCTCGCTCGGCGCAGTGCTCAAGGAGGGCAAGGCGGCCAGCTCCATACCCCAGCACATCGAGGAGGCGCTCAAACCCACCCGCGAGTCCTGGGAGCGGTTCAAGCGCTTCCTCGATCCGCACGACCCCGCGCGCCGGCCGGCCGGCTGGGAGGCGACGGCCGATGCCCTGGCGCGGCGCGAGCGCACAACCTGCTTCCTCGCCGGGAGCCTCTACGGCTGGCCGCGCAACTGGCTGGGCACCGAGGGCGTCTCCTACCTGCCCTACGACGACCCGGCGCTCTTCGAGGAGATCATCGAGTACGTCAGCGAGTACTTCATGGCCCTCTACCGCCCCGTGCTGGCCCGGGCCCAGTTCGACTTCGCCTACTTCTTCGAGGACTGCTGCTTCAACACCGGGCCGCTCTTCTCCCCCGAGATCTACCGCAAGTTCTACGACCGGCACTACCGGCGGATGATCGACTTCTACCACTCGGCCGGCGTGCGCTTCGTGATGATCGACAGCGACGGGAAGGTCGACGACCTGCTGCCGTGCTGGCTGGATTCGGGTTTCGACATTGTCTTCCCCATCGAGGTCGGCACCTGGAAGGCCAACCCGCGCGCCTTCCGACGCAAGTACGGCCGGCGGGTGCGCATGCTCGGCGGCGTGGACAAGCACGTCATCCCCAGGGGCGAGGCGGCCATCCGGGCCGAGCTCGACCCGCTCCGGGGGCTCGTCGCGGAGGGCGGCTACATCCCCATCCCCGACCACCGCATCCCGCCGGACTGTTCGCTGGAGCAGTTCCGGACCTACGTCGGGGTGTTCAAGGAGGTGTTCGGAGCCGGATAGCCCGGGTGCGTGACGCTTTAGGCAACCAAAAACGGCTGTCTCTCGCCAAGCCGCCAAGCCGCAAAGAACAGCGCCGGCTGCGGTCTTCTCTGTCGAGAGAGAAGAGGCCCAGCAGTTCTTGGCGTTCTTGGCGGCTTGGCGTGAGAATTGCCGTTGTGGCCCCTCCCTGGGATTCGTCGCCTATCGTATCATGCACCCGGATAGCCCCCGCCCTGCCCCCTGGCGCCACCCGACCGTCGTGGTAGAATGGCACACGGAACCCTCCGCACTGCCAGAAGGGACGGCCCCATGACCTCCACCCCCCACCCTCCACCCTCCACCATCTCTTCCCCCCCCAAGAAGATCATCTGCTTCGGCGACAGCCTGACTTCCTGTGGCGGCGAGAACGGGCGATTCAGCGACATCCTCGCGGAGCGCTTCCCCGGACACCTCTTCGTGAACAAAGGCGTCGGCGGCGACAAGCTCGCCGACGCCCTGGCTCGCCTGGAGGCAGACGTCCTGGCCGATCGGCCGGACATCGTCCTCGTCGAGTTCGGCGCCAACGACTGGTGGCACGAGGAGCGTCCGCCCGAGGCCTGGGCCGCCGACATCGACGCCATCCTCGGCGCGGTTCGCGGAATCGGCGCCCGGCCGGTCCTGCTCGGCGTCTTCGGCCCGTACCTCGACGACGCCGGCCGGCGCGTCGAGAAGGAGTACGGCATCGACGAGCGCGCCGTGGCCTTCCGCGCCATGGAGGCAGAGCTCGCCCGGAAGCACGGCTGCCCCTATGTGCCGAACATCCAGGAACGGATCATCGGCCGCCGGATCTGCTGGCTAGACCGGAACCACCCCAACGAGTACGGCAACCGCTGCGTGGCCGACGCCGTCGAGCCGGTCCTGGCCGGCATGCTCGGCGCCGCTCCGCGGCCGGTCCGCAAGCCGACCCTCGCGACCATCCGCGACTTCTGGCGGGAGGCGGTGGCCTCCGAGCCGGACCGACCGGCGGTCGTCGATGGCGCGCGGCGGCTGACCTACGGCCAGGCCGACGAGCTGGTCGAGCGCGTCGCCGCGAACCTCGTGCGGCTCTCCGGGGCCGCGCGCCCGAAGGTCGCGGCCTTCCTGCCCAACTGCCTGGAATACTACCTGCTCTACTGGGCGACGGTGCGCCTGGGCGGGCTGGTGGTGCCGCTCAATACCTGGCTCAAGCCCGACAGCCTCGAGGGCATCTGCCGGAGCGTCCGGCCGGACGTTCTCGTGGTGAAGACGCCCGCCGACCGTGCCCCGCTCGAGGCCGCCGCGGTCGCGCCGCCCCGTGCGGTCATCGCCCTCGACCCGCAGGGTTCGACTCTCACCGGATGGGAGGCGCTCCTGGCCGACGCCCCGCGGCCGGAGCTGGCCCCCATCGCGCCGGACGACCCGGCCATCGTCATGCACACCTCCGGGACCACCGCGGTCCCCAAGGGCGCAGTGATGCGCCACAGCGACCTGCTCTTCAACGTGATGACCACCATCAACGCCCACCAGTTCGGCCGGAACGACGTGCATCTGCTGGTGAACCCGATGTTCCACTGCACGGCGCTCTACAGCTCGCTGCCCACCGCGGCCTACACCCGGACGCCGGTGATCATCGCCAGCCCCACCGAGCCGGCCAAGCTCATGGAGCTGGTGGCGCGAGAGCGCATCAGCACCTTCCTGAGCGTGCCCACCGTCTTCCAGCAGCTCCTCAAGGTCGAGAACCTGTCCGGATACAATAAGTCCTCGCTGCGCCTTATGGCCTACGCGGGCAGCCCCATGCCGGTGGCCACCATCCGGGCGCTGGCCGAGAGCTTCCCGGGCGTCGAGCTCCACAACTTCTTCGGCCTGACCGAGACGATCAGCATGACCCACGTGCTCACCGGCGAGGAGGCCGGCGAGCGCCCGGACTCCATCGGCCGGCTGCTGCCCTTCGTGGAGGCCAAGGTGGTCGACGAGCACGACGCGGATCTGCCCGCCGGCGGCGTCGGCGAGTTGCTCTTCGCCCGCGAGAACGTCATCCCCGGGTACTACAACGACCCGGGGCGGCTGGCCGGGTCGCTCGTCACCATCGGCGGGCGGGAGTGGTTCCGGACCGGCGACCTGGCCATGGTCGACGCCGACGGCTACTTCTTCATCAAGGGCCGCAAGAAGGACATGATCATCGTCGGCGGCGAGAACGTCTTCGCCGCGGAGGTCGAGGCCTGCCTCATGGCCCACCCCGGCGTGGAGGAGGCCGCGGTCAAGGGCGCCCCGGCCACCGGGGCCGGCGCCTTCCTCGGCGAGGTGGTCGAGGCCTACGTGGTCCGCCGCGACCCGGCGCTCACCGCTCAGGCGCTCCGCAAGCACTGCTACGACCGGCTGCCCAGCTACAAGGTGCCCGGGCGGGTCTTCTTCCTGGAGCGCCTGCCGCGCAACCCGGCGGGGAAGGTGGTCAAGGCGGAGCTGAAGGGCTGAGCGGAAATTCAGCCGCAAAGAAGCGCAAGAGGCGCAAAGAGAACGACATTCTTGCCGCAGATCAACGCATATGACAATGGCGCGGGGGATGGAGCGTCTGGCTCTCTCCGCACTCCGAGCCTCCGCTTCCATCCCTGTCTGCGTTCATCTGCGTGCATCTGCGGTTGAGAACGCCACCGTCGTTGACGGGAGCCCTTCGCGCTTCTTGCCCTTCGACTTCGCTCAGGGCCTGGGCCGTGAGCCTGTCGAACGGCGCATCTTTGCGGCTGGAGAAGCTTCCTAGAACTCCCCCTCGTCCACCGGCGGCGGCTTGGGCTTGGGGGTCGTATCGGGCGGTGGCGGCGGAGGCGGCGGGGCCTTGCCCATCAGTTGTTCGACCCAGGCGCGCTCCAGGGTGCCGGCGATGCGCAGGTTGCGGAATTCGACGTCGCCCTCGTAGGCGCGGAGGCCGACCTGCCCGGCGGTGAACTGCGCGTCCTTGGCTTCGAGGGCCTGGTTGCCGACCGGGGCCCGGATCTGCCCGTTCGCGAAGCCGATGCCCATCGAGCCGCGCCGGTCCCGGGCGAAGGGCGAAGGCACGGTCCTGCCAAGCCAGGAGAACCCGCCGGCGCTGCACTTCTGCAGGCTGGCATTGCCGTGGTAGAGCCCGACGATTTCGAAGAAGTTGCCGGCCCCGTCGGAGCAGACGGTCAGGCAGGCCGCGGCCTCGCCGCCGGAGGTCAGCATCGCGAAGTCCACAGCGGCGGTCACCGAGGAGAAACGGCCCGGAACCAGCGCGACTTGGTGCGTCTTGAGGAGGCGCAGGCCGCCATCGGCCACCTTGAGCGAACCCTTCCTGCCGCCGAAGGCCCAGTCGCTCAAGGCGAAATCCCCAGCCTCCTTCTCGTCCTTGAACTCGTAGAGCAGTTCCAGGTAGAGAGTCCGGGGATCGAACCTGACGACTTTGCCCTTGTAGAGCGCACCAATCTTGGCGGTCAGGGCGGCGTCGGCGTCAGCGGGCGGCGGAGGGGGTGGTGGCGGGGCCTTGGGCTGTTCCTTGGGCGGCTCCGCGGGGGCGGCCTCGACGGCGAGCGCCGCGGCCGGAGCCGCAAGAAGCACGGCGAACAGAGCGGCAATGACCCGATGCAGCATCACTTTACCTCCGCGGAGCATTGTCGCCGGGGCCACGGCTGAAGCAAGAGCCTTGTCAGCCGCAAAAGGGCACAAGAAGCGCAAGGGGATCGGAACCGAGACAGAGTCCGAGCCAGGCGCTGAACGATGGCGTTGTTGTTTCCGAGAGCCCTCTTGCGCCTTTTGCGCCTCTTTGCGGCCAAATGCGGGGCTCAGCTACGGCCCCCAACCGCTCCACGGCCCGGCTGGAGCGGCGTCGGCGAACCGCCAGTCGACGAGGTCCTTGCCGGAGAGCTTCAGGTAGTCGCGCACCGCCGGCGAGAGGTCGATGCCGGCCCGGCCCTGCCCCTCCGCCCTCGGGCGGCATTCCCCGAGGACGTAGTCCCGATCGTCCACGTACCAGGGGCCGACATCCTCCACTTGGCAGAAGCAGCTCCGGCCCCCGGCGCGGACCTCCACCCAGCGGCCGCGGAGGGCCGACTTCGCTCCTGGGCGGCCGGCGACGTCGTTGTAGGGGAGCGCGCAGTAGAACGGGTTCAGCTTGGGAGTGAACCCGGCGGGCAGGAAACCGTCGCGTCGCTTTGGGTCGTCGACGCCGCCGAAGCTCCGCACCCACTGCGCGTCCCAGGCGCTGGCCTCGTTGCCCGGCTCGCCGACCCAGAAGACGGTGGCGAGGATGTTGCGGTGCCAGGGGGCAGCGGCTCGCGCCGGCGCCTGCCGCGGGGCGCAGCCGGCGAGGGCAGTGATGAGCGCGGTGGCCAGTGTTAAGCGGGAGGTCATGGTCGGGCATCCGTTTCCGCACGGTGAATCTTCCCCAGCGCTTCGATGGCTACTTTGTGAACCCAGTCCTCTGGGCTATCCAGGAGTTGCTGGAGCGGCTCCTCGGCGCGCTTGTCGCCGAGGTCGCCGAGGATTTCAGCGGCATAGCCCCTGACCAGGTCGTCGTTGTCGGCGAGTGCTCCGATCAGTGGTAGCACCATGTTGGGGTCCCTCGTCCCACTGAGCATACAGAGCGCGAACAAACGCGGGCCCGTTTCGCGGATTTCCAGCAGATACAGTAGCATTTCGATGGCGCACAGGTTGGTTACGGGCTGCTCCCGGCAACGCAGGGGCCGTGCCTCACGCGGGGCTTTGACAACTTCGATCAGCAACTCCATGTCCGGTCCCAGTATCCGCCGCAACGACCTCTCGGCGGAGGTCATGCAGTAATGGTAGCTGGGGTCGATGGTCTGCGCCGGGCACATGGCCTTGACCAACGGACGCACTACCCGCGGATCGTCGAACTTCCCAAGGGCTTCGATCACCGACCAGGCCGGACCGAGGTCCTTCCTGCCCAGGGCGGCGAGCAACCCGGGGATAGCCTCGGGGTCGCGGATCTCACCGAGGGCGAAGGCCGCGGACAGCGCCAGCATCGGGGCTTCTACGCGCAGGGATTCGAGCAGCAGTGGGATGTGCGCTGCGGATGACGATCCAAAGCGACACAGCGACCGGAGGGCATAGTGGTGGAGCGCCATGCCCCGATTCTCAGGCGAGGCCAGGGCCACGACCTCTTCGCGAGTCCAGCCGGCATCTGGCTCCATGGGCGTATAGTAGAGAGCATCATGGGACTGGCGGGCAGTCGAGGGGTCGGTGGAGTTAAGTGCGACCTCCAAGTCCGGAACTGCTCGGTCCCCGCACTCAACCAAGAGATGCGCAAGATACTCCTTGGCCGGGGCCATGCGTTCCGGCAGTCGGCGATACAGTCGGAGCTTGGCCAGGGCCGCTTCGCGCCCGCCAAGCCGCCGCACCGCATCGCGACCGCTCCCCCCCCAGAGGGATCCTATGGCGCGCCGCACCTGATAGCAGGGAACGATAACGCTGGCGACGAACCAAACCAGCCCCAGCGCCAGCAGGATGCCGAGCGACCACAGAACCATCGGTCGCCAGGTGCGCAGCGGCGGGGCGGGGGAGGACGGGGCCGGCTCGGTCACTTCGACGCCTCCCCGCCCAGGCTCTTCTCGCCGGTCAGATCCTTGGCGAACCGCCGGCGAACATATGCGACTATCTCCTGTGCCGCGCACTGGAATCTGGGATCCGCCGCCTTCAGCGCAGGGGGCTCCATGTTCGCCACCAAACCTCTGGGGCCAGATGCCAGGTCATCGTAGCGGTATCCTTCGATGTCGTCGGTCCTCCACACATCGTCCCCGATGTACCGGGCGATCCCATCCAACGATCTGAGAACGTCTTCGTCCGGCCACTGGTCAAGCCGCCGATAGAGTTTGGCGCGCCCCGCGGCGGGACCGATGGCCACCTGCCAGAGCCAGAGCGGGCCACAGAGCCCTTGTTTGTGATACATGATCAAGGCATCTATGGCGTTTCCGTCGCCCCGCCGGGCGGCCTCGGAGACCAGTTCAACCCACTCTCCAGCGCCCCGGTCGTCTGTCCGCGTGGCGCTGCGCACCTGGTGGATGGCGTACTGTAGCCGAAGATGGGGATAAAGGACGACGCCGAGCCCGACCAGCGTTGCGACGATGCCCAGGCCGATGTAGAAACCCGTCAGGCTCCGGTTGCGCTTGGGCGGCTCGTAGACCGGCGCGTCGAGGGTCTCGGCGAGCTTCGGATCGTTGCCTTCGGGCATGGCTTTCACCGCGGTTTCCGAACCCTGACGATCAGGAAGTAGGCGATCTCCCGCGCGTCGGCCTCCTCGGGGTGCTCGCGGAGGGTCGCGTCGTCCGGGGTGGGCTCGGCGAACTCCTCGAGGACGAAGCCCTTGGCAAGTAACAAGTTCAGCCAGCTGCCCAGCGTGCGTTTGAAGTAGAGGACCCGGAACTTCGGGAAGCGCGCGCGCAGTTCCTCCGGCGCGGCGCCGAAGCACCACTCGTCCACCGTGACCTGGCCGTCGCCGCTGAAGTAGTCGCCGACGGTCAGCGCCGTGCGCCGGCCGGCCTCGTCCTTGAGCCAGCCCCACTTGCTGGTCTGGAAGCACGGGTGGGTGATCGAGAACTGCAGGAAGCCGCCGGGCCGCAGGACGCGGAAGGCCTCGGCTACCGCCGAGTCCTGGTCGGCCACGTCCTGGAGGCACATGAAGGAGGTGGCGAAGTCGAAGCACGCGTCGGCGTGGGGCAGCGCCGTGGCGCTGGCCACCTGGTAGCCGATGCCCAGCGGCTCGGAGCGCTCGGCTTCCGCGGCGTGGCGGATGAAGGTCGGCGCCGCGTCGAGCGCGGTCATCAGCGCCCCGCGGCGCGCGAGCAACCGGGTGTTGTGCCCCTCGCCGCAGCCGATGTCGAGCCCGCGAAGGCCGCGCACCTCGGGCAGGATGCGCATGAAGGTCGGGGTGTTGAAGAGGTCACGGCAGCGGTCGTAGCCGGCCCGGGATAGCTTCGTCCAGGCCTCGGCGTTCCGCTCCCAGGCGCGGACCGACTCGGCGTGGAGTTCCTCCGGAGTGCGGCCCTCGGGCGTGCCGGACATCGCAATTCCTCCCGGACAGCGCTTGTCTGCCGGCGGCGATTCTCGCCGGCGGGATGCCAGCCGCAAGTCCAATGTCAATCGGCCGGCGTCTTCCCTCGAAACCCTGCCCTGGCACCCGCCGGCCACCGGGCTATGATGCCCGCATGGAACCAGCCCCCCAGCAAGAGCCGCTCCGACCTGCCCGTCGGACTGTCAGGCGGATGCTCCTGGCCGCCGGGGTAGTCCTCGCCTTTCTCGCGGTCTGGTACGCCATCGGCCGCATGACCAGCCCGCTGCGGGCGGCGCGGTCCTTCGGCCCAGAGGGAGCCCCGTCCGCCGCTCCGGCCGCGACGGACAGGCTGCGCATCGGCACCTACAACATCGCCCACGGGCGCGGACTGGCCGACAGCAACTGGGCCGGCCGGGACCGCCAGGCGAGCGCCGAGCGGCTCCGGGCCATCGCCGGCCTGCTGGCCGAGCAGCGGCTGGACGTCGTCGTCCTCAATGAGGCGGACTTCGGCAGCACCTGGAGCCGCGGCGTCAACCAGGCCGAGGCCATCGCCCGCGAGGCGGGGTTCCCCTGGCGCGCCGAGGGGCGGAACATCGACGTGGGCATGCCGTTCATGGCCTTGCGCTTCGGCAACGCCGTGCTCAGCCGCTTCCCCATCGTCGAGGCCCGGGCCGTCGACTACCCCGCCCGCTCGGGCTTCGAGGCCGCGGCCGCCGGCAAGAAGCGCGGGCTGCTCTGCACCCTGGAGCTGCCCGGCGGCCGGCGCGTGCGGCTGCTCGCCGTGCACCTGGAGCACCGCGACGAGCCGGTGCGCATCGCCTCCGCCGCGGTCATCGCCGGACTGGCCGCCGAGCCGGGTCCGCCGCTCATCGCCGCCGGCGACTTCAACTCGATGCCCGAGGGTTGGCCTCGCGCGTCGCGCGGGGCCGGAGGCCGCACCGCCATCTCCGCCCTGCTGGCCGACGGCCGGTTCTCGACTGCGCTCGACACCCCTCCCGGCGAAGCCGACTTCACCTTCTCCTCGGACCGCCCGCGCATGGTCATCGACTGGATCCTGGCACCGCCGGGGCACAGGATCACCCGGCAGCGGGCGCTGGACTCGCAGCTCTCCGACCACCGGCCGGTGGTGGCAGAGATCGCACTGCCGGGGCCGACGGGCAGCGTCGGATTGAGGTAAGAGCAAGTCTTCTTGACACCGACCGCCATACGGCCCATGATAGCTGTGCCATGCAAGCACCGCGAAAGACTGGGGATAGCGCCGCCAGCCGCCGGACGCGTCGCCTGGAGAAACGCCACAGGGCGGGTTGCGCCCGGCATCCCGCGAAGGCTGGGGAGTTCGATGTGTGGACGCCGGAGCAGCGCTGGGGCAAGGGCTGAGAGGGACGAACCGCGAGTCGGCTGCGTCTGCGCCCGCCATCGCCCGCCGCCATTGCCCATTGCCGTCCTCTGCATGTTGCGTGTTGGATGTTGGCTGTTGCATGTTGAATGTTGGCCGTGGTTTTCCCGCTGACCTCCCGCCCCCCCGGCTGGTTAGATTTCCCTCATGGCCGTCGACCCCCTCCCCTTACCTTGATAAGCCTCCCGCCGAGGCTTAGAATCCGGCCGTCGCCGTTCATCTGGAGGACTTTCATGACGCTCTCCGCCCTGCCCTTCCTGCGCGCCCTGGCCCTGCCGGCCGCCGGGCTGCTGGCCCTCTCCGGATGCACCGGAGGAGGCCAAGCTCCGTCCGCAACGTCCGCTCCGGCCGCGCCGACGCCCGCAGTTCCCGAGGCCGCCAAGCCGGCTCCGGCCGACAAACCCGCCGATACCGCCAAGGACCCGGCCGCCAAGCCCGCCGCTCCGGCCGATACGGCCAAGAAGGACCCGGCGCCGGCCAAGGCCCCCGAGCCGCCCAAGCCCCTGCCGCCGGCCAGCCCCGAGTCGGTCGCCAAGGTCAAGGCGCTGATGAACCGCATGGACAGCGAGGCCGCCGAGGAGCGCGAGGCCGCCTGGAAGGACCTGCGCGACATGGGCGACCTGGCCACCCCGGCCCTGGTCGGCGTGCTCAAGGAGGGCAAGGCCTCGGAGCGCCGCAACGCCGCCAAGGCCATCGGGCTGCTCAAGGACAAGGCCGCCGCCGACGCGCTCCGCGCCGCGCTGGCCGACACCGACGCCGAGGTCCGCTGGCACTCCGCCCGGGCGCTGGGCGAGCTGGCCGACACGGCCTCCCGCGACCCCCTGATCAAGCTGGTCAAGGAGGACAAGGACGCCGACGTCCGCGAGCACGCCGCCTACGCCCTGGCCAACATGGGCGTCGAGGACGGCTTCACCTGGTTCCGCGAGGAGCTCAAGGCCCCGGAGGCCTCCCGGCGCAGCCGCGCGGTCAAGGCCCTGGGCAAGTACGGGCGCGAGAAGTACATCCCCGACCTGGCCGGCGCCCTCAAGGACAAGGAAGCCCGGGTGCGCACCGAGGTCGTCATCCAGCTGGGCGACATCCGCCACAAGGACACCGTGGAGCCGCTCATCGCCGCGCTCGGCGACGAGGAGTACAAGATCCGCGAGCGGGCCCGCAGCGCCCTCGAGAAGCTCACCCTGGTCGACGACCTCGGCTCGGACAAGGCCAAGTGGGAGGAATGGTGGGCCGAGAGCAAGGCGAAGTTCAAGGTCTCGGCCACCGGCAAGCCCGATCCCCACGCCTGGGAGAACGCCGTGGCCATCAAGGGCGACGCCGACTACAAGAAGAACGTGGAGGAGTCCAAGGGCCTGGTGGCCTTGATCGTCCACGTCCCGGCCGCCCCCGACAGCATCCGCGCCTCGCGGGCGCTGGACAAGCTGGCCGCCGCCCTCAAGGGCAAACTGGTGGTCTGCGCAGCGGAGGCCCAGCCCAACATGGCCACCGTCCGCAGGCTCGGGATCAAGGAGGCCCCCACGGTCATCGTCTACCAGGACGGAAAGCGGCTGGAGACGGTGGTCGGGGCCAAGACCGCCGCCGAGTACAAGACCGTCCTGGAAGAGCACGTGGCCGGCACCCGCAAGATCGACGAGGAGAAGGAGAAGGCCCTGCGCCCGCCCGACCCCTACGCCTGGAAGAACGCCGTGGCCATCAAGGGCGACGCCGACTACAAGAAGCTGGTCGACGAATCCAAGGGCCTGGTGGCCGTGGTCTTCCACGTCGCCACCCCCGACTGCATCAAGGTGGGCCCGGGGCTCGACAAGCTCGCCACCAGGCTCCAGGGCAAGCTGACCATCTGCGAGGCGGAGGCCCAGGCCAACATGGCCACCGTCCGCAAGCTGGGGCTCAAGGAGGCCCCCACGGTCATCGTCTACAAGGACGGCAAACGGCTGGAGACGGTGGCCGGCGCCAAGGACGACGATGAGTACAAGACCATCCTGGAGGAGCACATCGCCGGCACCCGCAAGGTCGACGAGGAGAAGGAGAAGGCCCTGCAGCCGGCGCCCAAGCCGGTCCCGGAGTTCCCGGACGTCAAGGACGCGGCCGAGTTCAAGGCCAAGGTCGAGGAGTCCAAGGGGCTGGTGCTCGTCGACTTCCACGCCGACTGGTGCGGGTGGTGCCACAAGCTCACGCCGATCCTCAACAAGCTGGCCAAGGACTACCAGGGCAAGCTGGCCATCGTGGGCATCGACGCGGACGCCAACCCCAAGCTCAAGGAGCGCTTCGGGGTCGAAGGCCTGCCCACCCTGCTGGTCTTCCGGGACGGCAAGCTCGCCGAGACGCTGGTGGGCTTCAAGCCCGAGGAGGAGCTGAAGAAGATCCTCGACGGGCACGTGGCCGGCACGCGCAAGGTCGAGGCCGAAGGAGCTGCCAAGTGAGAAGCGCCCTGATGCTCAAGCTGGCCATGACCGCCGCCCTCCTGGCAGCGGCCCCCGCCGGCGCGGTCGAGGTGCTGGCCCGGCCGGTCGAGGGCGACGACGTCCGCGGCACGCTCTCCGGCCTGGACGGCAAGGCGCTGCTGGTCGCCCCCGAGGGGACGCAGCCCCGCAAGCTGGACCTGGCCGACCTCATGGCCATCGAGTTCATCGGGGCGGCCGCGCCCGCCAGCGAGGGCTGCGCGCAGCTCTTCACCGCCTCCGGGGACGTGATCCCCGCGAAGCTCGAGGCCGACGCCGGCGGGAAGATCACCGCGTCGAGCCCCTGGGCCGGCAAGTTCCAGGTCAGCAGCAAGGCCCTGGCCGGCGTGCTGCTGCCCGCCGGGCTCAAGGACGCGAAGGCCCGCCGGGAGCTGGCCAAGCCCGGACGCCGCAAGGACAAGATCTTCCTGCTCAACGACGAGATGGAGGGGACCTTCGAGGGCTTCGCCGGCGACAGCCTCAAGTTCAAGTCCGACGTGCTCGGCACGGCCGAGTACAAGCTGGCTGAGGTGGCCGCCGTGGCCTTCGCCGAGCTCGGCGAATCCCCGGCGCCCGCCGGCATCCGCTGCACCGCGGACCTGGCCGGCGGCGGCAGCGTCTCGGGCCTGCCGGTCAAGCTCGAGGACGGCGCCATCCTCTGGCGCACTGACGACGGCATCGACCTGCGCCTGGTGGCCTCTACGGTGAAGACCATCCGGGTGCGCAGCGACCGGCTGGTCTACCTCTCCGAGCTGGCCCCCAAGGCGGTGGAGGAGAAGCCCTTCGTGGAGGGGCTGCCCTTCGTGTGGAAGTTCCGCAACGACGTGGACGTGCTCGGCCGGCCGCTGGTCCTCGGCGGGGTGGCCTTCCCGCGCGGCCTCGGCACGGCGGCCAGCACCAAGCTGACCTACAACCTGGAGGGCTCCGCTTTCAGACACTTCAGGGCCTCCGTCGGCGTCTGCGACTCGGCCGCCCCCGGCGGCAAGACCGCCTTCCGCGTGCTGGTCGACGGCAAGGAGGCGTTCGCCGCCAAGCCCCTGCTGTCCCGCGGCGACAAGCCGGTCAAGGTGGATGTCAAGCTCGAGAAGGCCAAGGAGCTCACCCTGATCGTCGACTTCGGCGACGGCTCCGACCTCGGCGACATCGGCGGATGGGGCGACGCGCGCCTCGTGAAGTAGCCGGGGACAGACGGGGCTTTCACCGCAGAGGGCGCGGAGAACGCAGAGGACAACGGCCTTTGCGGGTGCTTTCCCGAAAGCCCAAGGCCGAAAGCCCATCTGAAGGGAAGAACATGAAACTTCGCACCAACGCAGACCGTCTGGTCAAGCTCGCCGTGGCCGCCAAAGTGGCCCAGCCCATCCTGCGCGGGTACCAGATCTCGCCTACCGGGGCCCCGAAGATCTGGCCGGTACTCGGCGGCATCGTCTACAACGTGAAGTGCGGCGACCCGGCCGTGGGCTGGGTCGGCGATCACATCGAGCCGGCCGCCGCCCTGGAGCTGGCCCGCACCGACGGCGACGCCATCCGGGCGCTCAACAGCTGCGCGCAGATCGGCAACGCCGCGCGGGTTACTGGCGGCGCGGCCAAAGGCGCGCGCGGCGTGGTCACCGGCAAGCACGGCGGCATCGAGCACGTCCATGTCGATTTCGCCCAGGCCGACCTCGAGAAGCTGGCCATCGGCGACCAGGTCCAGATCGAGGCCTGGGGCCTGGGCCTCGAGCTGGCCGACTTCCCGGAGGTCAAGGTCATGAACCTCGACCCTGGACTGCTCGCCAGGCTGGGGCTCGGCGCCTCCGGCGGGAAGCTGACCGTGCCCGTGACCATGGAGGTGCCCGCGGAGATCATGGGCTCCGGGCTCGGCCAGAACCAGTGCCAGTCGGGCGACTACGACATCCAGCTCTCCGACCCGGCCTCGGTGAAGAAGTGGGGCCTCGACCGCCTGCGCCTGGGAGACTTCGTGGCGGTGATCGACGCCGACCACAGCTACGGGCGCATCTTCCGGAAGGGCGCGGTCTCGGTGGGCGTGGTGGTCCACGCCGACTGCGTGGGCGCCGGCCACGGACCGGGTCTGACCACCGTGTTCACCAGCGCCAAGGGGCGCATCCAGCCGAGGATCTCCAAGCGCGCCAACATCGCGGAGATCATGGGCATCGGGCGCGCGCGGGGCCGGAAGCGGTAGCGACCTCCGGCGGTTGCCAAGCCACCGCGTTCTCCTATAATCCGGCGGTTCGATCAATGGAGAATCCGCCATGAGCGATCCCGTAAACGCCAACCTCACCCCCAGCCCCACCCCCACATCGCCCCCCAACGCCGCCCCGGCCGGCTCCGAGGGCATCCTCGGACGCTTCCCGGGCATCCGCCCGGTCTCCTCCCCCCCCGCCCTCTTCACCATTAATGGCTTCGGGCTGGGGGTGTACGGCCGGCGGGACCACGACCCCGAGACCGGCACCTACGTGAAGACCCACTGCCTCTGCGCGATCTTCATCCCGGTGCTGGCCCTGGGCGCCTACCGGGTGGCCGACGCGCCGGGCGGGGGCTGGTACTTCCTGGGCAAGCAGCCGCTCTCGGGGTTCGCCAAAGGCTGGAACATGGCCGTGGCCGCCCTGGGGCTCTTCCTGGTGATGTCCATCGCCTGGGCGGTGCACACCGAGTCGCTCTCCTACCGCATGGCCGCCAGACTGCGCCAGGCCGAGAAGGACGAGGCCGCCGGCCAGACCGCCGCCGCCTTCCGCGGCTACACCGAGGCGGCCGACAGCGGGACGGACTCGGCCGCCGCGGCCGGGGGCGCCCTGGAGGCGCTCTTCACCACCAAGCTCGCCACGCTCCCGGCCAAGAACGCCGCCGAGCTCCTGCGCCTGGGCGCGGAGCGGGCTGCCTCCGGCCGGCCCCAGCCCTCAAAGAAGACCGTGCTGGACGCCGCCCGGGCACTGGCCGAAGCCCGGCTGGCCGCCGAGCCCCGCGACGCGCTGCGCATCCTGGACTCCGTCGGGAAGCTGGCCGGAGACTCCAAGGACCACGCCGCCAGGCGCGCCGCCGCGCTGCGGGCCGCCGCCGCCCGGCACCCGGACGACCCGGACCTGGCCTCGGAGCTGGCCGTGCTCCTGGAATCCGAGAAGGACCTGGCCGGCTGCGAGAAGGTGCTGACCCCGCTGGCCGACAAGCTCGGCACCCGCGAGGGCGCCAGGATCCTGGGCACCATCCACGCCGACGCCGGGCGCTTCGACCAGGCCCGCAAGCTGCTCACCGGCTACTGCGAGGGGCGGCTCAAGACGCTCCACGCCACGGTCAAGGAGTACAACCAGGCCCAGCAGGCGGTCGCCGACGGGGCGATCGCCCGGCTGCGCGCCGGGAGCGCCGGCCCCTCGTGGTATCAGGCCTATGAGGCCAAGGCCGCCGACAAGGCCGCCCAGCAGGCCATGGTCGACGAGTACGTCACCCGGGCCATCAACTCCGATCTCCGCCTGAAGAAGCTGGGCGAGCAGCTCAGCGCCCAGGCCGCGGTCGTCCCCGTGGCCCTGGACCTCGGCATGGTCATGCTGCGCCGGGCGCAGGCCATGACCGGCGAGGAGCGCCGCAAGGAACTGCTGGCCGCCGAGGGGGTCTTCCTCGCCGTGCAGGGGGTCGCCGAGGGCAGCGACACCTACCGCATCTCGTACGGCCAGGTGCTCTACTGGCTGGGCAAGGCCACCGAGGGCCGCAAGCTCTTCGACGAATACCTGGCCTCGAAGAAACGCGGCCCCGAAAGCCTGTACGTGGTCGCCCACATCCTGCGGGAGGTCGGCGCCACCTCGGAGTCCTGGACTCTGGGCGAGGAGGCCTACAACCAGGAGAAGGACCCCACCAGGAAACAGGGCATGGCCAACTTCATGGCGGCCAGCTCACGCGACCTGGACACCACCGTGGTCTGGCTCGGGCGCTGCAACCCGGCGGACAAGGACTCCCAGGCCCACCTGGCCAGCTGCCAGGGACATCTGGCCGCGCGCGACGGGAAGGACCGCGAGGCCGAGGCGGCCTACCGTCGCTCGGTGGCCCTCTACGCGGATATCCCCAAGAGCCCGACCACGCTAAACAACTGCGCGCTGGTCTACGGATCGCTCTTCCGGGTCAGCGGCAAGGCCGAGGACTTCCGCCGGGCGGCCTCCATGCTGGAGGAAGCCGTGGGCCTTGAGCCGGACAAGCGCATCGTGGCCGGCAACGCCGCCGACCACCTGGAGGGCTGCGCGGTCCTCACCCTCCTGGAGGGCCGTCTGAACTACAAGGCCCTGGGCCTGTCCCCGGACGAGAGCCTGCTGACCTATTGCTACGACGACCAGGCCGGCCGGGAAGAGGTGGTGGGGCGCTACACGAAGCACCCGTCCTTCCAGCGGGCCCTGGAACTCAGGAAGCGCTCCCTGCTGCTGGCTCCCAGGGACCAGCACTGCGCGGCGGCGCTGATGGGCACCCTCAGCTGGCTGCGCGACGAGCCCGGGCTGCTCGAACTCCAGAACCGCCTCAAGGAGGTGCCGCTGGACCTCGACTCCTACCGGCAGGTCTGCCTGGACGGCTTCGCCGGCAAGAAGGAGACGGAGTCCCGCAAGGCCATGGAAGTGGCCATCGCCAAGCTGGCCAAGGTGACCGCCGAGCCGCGCCTCAACGCGGACGACCTGACCCCCGACGTGGCCGGGGTGCAGCTGCTCAACCTGGAAATGTCCGCGGCCTCCAGCTGGGGCCGGGCGCTGGACCTCGACGCCGCCGTGGCCAGGGCCGAGAAGCTGGTTGCGGCGCGCCCCTGCCGGGCAACCAGGTCGGCCCTGGCCTCGGCGCTCGTCTTCCGCATCAGCCGCAGGCTGGCCGCCGCCAACCCCGGCTATGCGGCGGCGCTCGAGAAGTGCCGGCGCTCGCTAGGCGACGGCCAGGCCCTGCTGCTGGTGGCCGGGAGAGATCCGGCGTTCCGCGCGGCGGCCGCGGCCAATCCGGACATGAAGCGCCTGCTGGCCCTGGACCAGGAGGACCTCGTGCGCCTGCCCAAGCACGTGAGCGTCTGGCAATGGGCGTTGCGCAAGCAGTTCTCGCCGGAGACGGCCAAGGAAGCCGCCGACCTGCTGGCCGGCAACCGGGTCAACCAGCTGCTGATCGAGCTGGGCAGCCAGATCACGCCGATGGATGCCGGGGATTGCTGCGTGCTTCACTGGCTGTTCGCATTCCGCGGCCAGGCCGACCGCGCCGCGGAGGTCCTGCGCGCCGCGGCGAAGGACGGAGTGCCGCTGCCGTAGCCGCCGATCCCCTTCGGCCCGCAAACGCCCGGGGGCGCGGCCATCTGGCCGCGCCCCCGTTCACTTGCGGGCTGAAGCCTGCTCCCCCCGCCCCGCCCCCTCTCCTCCCAGGTCGACCCTACTTGCCGCCGCCCGCCTTGGCCAACTCGGCACACAGGGCGAAGAGCCGGTCGTCGCGCCCCTGCCAGTCGGAGCACTCGAAGGACAGCCAGCTGCACTCCTGGTTGGGCCGGGTGCGCAGGTAGTAGCGGGCGCGTTCGTCGAGGAGCTCCTCGATCTTCCCGGTCAGGTCGCCGGCCGACTTGGCCTCCAGGGCCTTCTGCAGGAAGACCATGGCCTCGGTCACGACCAGCCCCTCGCGGAACATCTCCAGGCGCTCGTTGAACGTGGCCCCGTCCGCGCCGGGGGAGATCAGCGCCTTGATGTTGTTGGCCGGCCCCACCGCCGCGTAGGAATCGCAGATGTGGCCCATCCGGCCGTCCTTGCCGATGGGCAGTGGCCAGAAGTCGCCGCCCACGCGGCCGAACCCGCGGACGCCGCCCTGCAGCGCCGCCTCCGGAGCCGCCCGGTAGAGCACCAGCGGCGAGCTGTCATAGAAACCGTGGAACATGCCCACGCCGTAGCGCGGGTTGGCCACCTCGATGCGCGCCGTGCCCTTGAGCCAGGGCCGCGGGTAGTTGGCGGCGCCCTTGCCCCCGTCCGGATTGTAGAGCCCACCGCAGCCCCAGACCCACTCGCTGTAGGTCACCGGCATGGTGCCCTGAGTGCCGCCGTAGCTGGCCGGGTTGGAGTGGGTGCAGTTCATCCACTTGCCGTCCGGCCAGATGTTCTTGAAGATGTCCACCTGTTCCTTGGTCGGACCCCAGCAGTAGCTGGTGTAGCACATGGCGGTGACGTCGAACCAGCCGCGCTTCTCGATGCGCTTGCGCAGCTCGGTCAGCACCGGCTTCCAGAAGGCCTCATTCTCGGGCGTGTCGTACGGCGGCTGCTGGAGCAGATCGGTCTTGCCGGTGGCCGGGTCCACCACGGTCACCGACAGCGGCACCGGCGGCTTCTTGTCGGTCTTGGTGTGGTGCTCCCAGACGAAGAGCTCGAGGATCGCCGGCTTGCCGCTGACCTTCTCGTAGAGGTCCATGTACTTCTCGGCGATGCTGAAGTCGTAGTCGTAGCCGCCGTCGGCCTTCTTCACCCAGCGGATCATCGACTCGGTGTTGTTCAGGCTCGGTACCTTGACGACGAGGTTCAGCACGCACACCGAGTTGCCGGCCGAGCGCAGCACCTCGAAGGACTTGCCCATGAGCTCCCAGTGCTTGTCGCTCCAGAGCGGCACCTTGTAGTACTGGGCCAAGGTGTCCGGCGACTGGTAGAGGTTGTAGCGCTGGGCGTAGTCCTTGACCTCCGGGGCCTTCCAGTCGTGGACCTTGAGCTCGACCGGCACGCTGAGCTTGGCGGCCAGCCCCTCGGCCTCGACCGTGAGCGCCCCCTTGTACTCGCCGGGAGCGGCGTCGGCCGGCACCTGCACGGTCACCCAGACGGCGGCCACCGCCGTGGGCGCCGGCTGCCACTTGGTGTCGCCCCACTGGTTGCGCAGGCGGACCTGGACGGGCGGGACCTCGGCGGGCGACTCGGCCAGCAGGCGATCGAAGCGCTCGGGGCCGTTCCAGCCCACGTTCGGCTTGCCCGGCTCGCCGAAGCGCACCTTCACCGCCGCCGCCGGGAGCTTGGCCTTGCCGCCATCCTGGGCCAGTTCGGAGACCGAGGCTTTGAGCCCCTTGATGGCCGCGGCCGAGCTGAGCGCCAGCTTGCCGGAGAAGGTCCCGTTGCGCACGCCCACCATGCGGATGGGCGCGGGCTTCTCGGCCGGGTGGGAGTAGTCCCAGGTGGCCAGGGTCTCGAGGGGCTGGGCGCTGGCGACCTCCACGCCCGCGGCCGGACCGGCGTTGGGGACGAGCCCGGCGCCGGAGGCGCTGGTCAGCCGCGCCTGGAGGACGCCGGCGTGGGGCCAGGGGCTCAGCACTCCCTGCCAGGACTGGCCCGACGGGGACCGTTCGATGGCCAGGTCGCTGATCAAAGCGGAGCGGTTCTCGATGGCGATGACGTTGACGCCCTTCCTGAGCATCGAGCCGGGCACGACCACGCCGGCCGGAGCGTCCTTGGGCGGCACGATGCGGTCTCGGGTCTTGATCCGGTCGGCGAAGTCCTTGGAGTCGGTGATGCCGTCGCCGGCGGAGTAGAGCTTGCCGTCCGGGCGGACGTAGGACTCCTCGCCGTAGCGCTCGGCCGAAGTATCGGCCTTGAGCTCCCCGGCGGGCATGTGGCCCCGATGCAGCTCCTTGCCGTTGACGTAGATGACCACTCCGCCGTTGTAGGTCAGCGCGAGGTTCAGGTCCTTGACCTGGGCCGGATCGGACACCCGGAACTTGCCGCGCAGGCAGATCAGGTTCCACTCGGCGGGGTTGCCCGGGGCGTAGATGTCGCCCACGCCCAGCGCCTGGCGGATCACCGCCTGGCCGTGCAGACGCGGCCAGCGGCTGTCGTCGAAGTCCGGGGAGGCCCAGTCGGCCGCCGGCCGCGAGGACGCGCGCACGGGCAACTCCTTGCGGGCCGCATCGTCGACGCCCTTCTTCTTGGGCTCCGGCAGCGGCCGCGGCTTGCCGTCGGCGGTCACCAGCAGAGGGGTCCGCCAGGCCAGGAAGGCGCGGAAGGAGCCGCGCTCCATGTCCAGCACCACCGCGTCGGAGGCGCCGGGGGCCGGAGCCTTCTCGCCGGCTGGCGCCGGCAGGCAGGTCGCGGCCAGAAGCGCGCCCAAACAGAGGGAGACCAGGGGCTTGCCGATCATCGGGGTTCTCCTGCAGGGTGGAAGGGAGCGGCCGCACGCGCGGCCGGTCCCCGGGTTGTCCGGTCTGTTCCTGTTATACACGCAAGCGTGCCGCATGTCAGGAGAAAAGGCAGGTTGCCACGGGTTGTCAGTGCCGGACATCCTTGCCGTAGTGCTCGGTGTGATACCCCGGCCAGACCCGCGCGCGGCGCTCGGCGGCCGAGTCGCCCCGGAGCGCCCGCTGGGGCAGTCGGCCTTCCGGGGCGAAGCCGGTCTGTCCTTCGGCGTGGCGCCGGCGAACCTCCTCACGAAGCTCGGCGCAGCGCGCGGCGTGTTCGGGCCGCCCGGCGAGGTCCTCGAGCTCCCGGGGATCGACGGTCAGGTCGAAGAGCTGCTCGGCCGGGCCCTCCGGGTAGTACAGGTATTTCCAGCGCCCGTCGGTGCCGCCCATGGACGCCGGAGCCTCCGCGCGGCCAGTCACGCCATGCAGGAACCGGCGCGGGGCGACTTCCCCGCGGAGGATGGCCAGCAGATCGAGACCGTCGCAGCCGGCCGGCGCCCTCCCGCCGCCGGCCGCGGCCAGCAACGTCGGCAGGACGTCCGCGTGGGTGGCGGGCGCCTCCGAGGTCTGTCCGGGGGGCAACCCCCAGCTCTTCGGAGGCCGGACGACGAAGGGCACGTGGGTGGCCCCCTCGTGCAGGAAGCTCTTGGCCGCCAGGCGGTGGTCGCCCAGGAACTCGCCGTGGTCCGAGGTGTAGAGGATCAGGGTCTCGTCGAAGAGGTCGAAGTCCTGGAGCGCGGCGAAGACCCGGCCCAGGTTGTAGTCGACCTGGGTGATGAGCCCGTAGTAGGCCGCGCGGGCCTCGCGGAGCACCTCCGGCGGCAGCTGGTCGGCTGACCATTCCTCGCTGGCCCGGCGCACCGCCTCCGGGCAGCGCTCCGAGTCGCGCCACTCGCCCACGGCCGGCTCAGGCATCGGCGAGTTCCGGTACATGGAGTAGTACGGCTCCGGCGGGTCGAGAGGCGGGTGAGGTTTGGAGAACGAACACCACACGAAGAAGGGTGCCGTCGGGTCGCGCCGCTCGCGGATGTACTCGACACACTGCTCGGCCGTCCAGGAGGTCAGGGTCAGCGCCTCCGGCACGGTGGCCATGGCCGGATAAAGCTCGTTCTGGCCCAAGCCGTGGCGCATCGGCCGCCAGGGGTGGGCGGCGCGGTCCATCTGGCGGTAGTAGTCGGCCGGCAGGATCATCTCATCGAAGCCGTGACGGCTCCGCTCCGGCCCGAAGTGCATCTTGCCGATCGCCGCGGTGGCGTAGCCCTGCGCCCGGAGCAGCGAGGGCAGCGACTCGTCGCGCGGGATGAAGGGGCCGGTCGGGCCGTTGCCCGTCTGGCCGTGGGTGAAGGACTGCTTCCCGGTCATGATCGAGACCCGCGCCGGGACGCAGAGCGGGCAGTCTGAGTACGCCCGGGTGAAGGTCACGCCGCCCCGGCGGAGATGGTCGTAGTGCGGGGTGCGCAGGAAGGCGGGGGCAGCGCCGCCCGAGGCGTCGTAGCGCTGCTGGTCGGTGGTCACGAGCAGGATGTTGGGCTTGGGTGTGGGCATGGTGTGCTCCTCAGTGGCCCGTGGCGGACGAGCTGATCATGCGGAAGACGCGGATCATCTCCTGTACCGGAAGGCCCAGACCTCCCCGCCCATGGCCGCGGTGTCCAGGAAGACCTTGTGGCGTCGGTCGAAAGCCAGCATCCCCGCCACCTTTGGCATCGGCGCCTTGAGTTCGACGGTCTTCCAGGCGTTCTCCTTGACCAGATACGCCATAGTCCTGCCGTCGCCCACGCACAGGACGACGTCGTTGTCCGGATCGTACGCGCTGGCGGGGGCGCGGGCGGGGGGCGTGTCGCCCTTGGGAGACAGGTCCTTCCACTGCCCGTCGGCAACGTTAAGTGCGAAGGTCTTGGCGGTCACCTTGTCGCCCCCGGGTTTGACCACCAGCATGATCTTTATGCTGTCCACGAAGCAGGCGTAGGTGTAGTTCTGCCCGGTGAAGGGCGGCGGCTGGGCCAGGGGGCTCCACTTCCCGGTGGCCGGGTCGCAGCCGTTGGCCCCACCGCGGAACATGCCCACGACCACGAAGCGCTTGCCCATTGGGTCGTAGCCGGAGATCGTCGCCTCGCCGTCCGGGGCCGGTCCGCCGGCGGCGTACTCAAAACGGTCCCTGAGGCTGTCGTAACGCCAGGTCCCCGCCTTGGAGTCAGCACCTGGGGGATAGCTGCGGGCCAGGGCATTTCCGGCAACTCCTCCCGCGAACCAGACGCACTGGTTCGCCGTGTCGCAGGCATAGGCGCGGGTGCAGCCGTTGGGAGGGCGAGGCGGACCGCAGGGGTCGGTCCAGCGCAGGGCTATCCAGCGCTCGGTCGCCGGATCGTAGGCCGACAGATCGTTGCCGTAGCCGCCGGCGAAGGTGGTGCCCTCGTTGTTGCACCCGCCGTATTTCAGGATGAAGCCGCTGGCCTGGTCGTAGATCAGCGGTATTTCCCCGCCGCCCAGGCAACGGCCGCCGCCGAGCTTGACCCAGGTCCCGGACTCCAAGTCCAGTAGTTTCTTGTTGGGCGGGGCCTGAGGGTAGACTCGCTCAGGGGCCGCAGGCTTGTCGAAGGCGGGCAGGGCGGCAAGCCGGAGCTCCGGCAACGGCTTGGTGCCCTCCGGCCGGACGCGCAGCGCCCAGACCCCGATGGTCGGCTCGGCCAGGATCACCGCCTGGTTCTTCTGATCGTAGTCCATGGCCATGGTCAGCTCGAAACGCTGACCCTGCTCACCGGGGAGCTTGGCGATAATCGGAGCCCCGACGGCCAGTTTCCGCCACTGGCCCACGGCCAGGTCCAGCGCCCACGTGTCGTGAAGCTGCACGCCCTGCCCGCGCGAGAGGTACGGCGCACCAACGCCGCCATACAGGACCACCTGTTTGTTTGCGGAGTCGTAGCAGACGCCGGGGACCACCGCGCCCTGCGGGTTCTCCCTGGAGGTCAGCTTCTCCCACGTGTTGGCTGCGGCGTCGTAGGTCCAGGTCTCCATGGGGGCGTCCTTGCCGGCCGGTCGCATGTAGACCGTCTTGCCAGCATCCGAGGCGAAGACGAAGCCGGCGGCTAGGCCCAGGCTGTCCTTGGGCACGCCCGGAGTCTTGCGCCCCTCCCAGGCGTTCCTGCCGGGGTCATAGACCCAGGTGGTGTCCTTATTGTGGGCCATCCACCATCCGCCCTCGGCGTCGGCCGGCGCGCGGACCACCAGGTCGTTCTTCGAATCGTAGACGATCCGCACGCCGACGCTACCGCCCGGCAGCCCCTTGCTCTTCATGGCCCTGAAGGTCTCCCTGGCGGGGTCATACTGCCAGATGTCGTACAGCGCGGCATTGGACCTCGCGGCCAGGCCCCAGCCTCCGCAGAGCCAGACCACCTTGCGCTTGGAGTCCCAGGCCATGCTCCACCAGGGGCCGGCTCCGGGACGGTCGGCAGGGGCCGGCCACTCGTAGCTCACCGGCACCGGGTTGTCCCACTTGCGACGAGGTAGGTCGAAGCTCCACATCGAGTTGTCGTCGGTCGGCGTGTACCCGCCGAAACGCAACAGGGTGTTCTTCACCCCCTCGAAGCACAGGTAGGCGCCGCGGCCGGGCTCGAGCTCCCGCCCTAAAGGATCGGGCGGAACTTCGGCAATCCTTGTCCAGCGGTTATCGGGGACGGTCAGGGCTTCGGCGGGAGCAAGCGTCACGGTAGGCGGTTCGCCGCCGAAGATCAGGGCAGGTACGAGCAGCAGGCCGGTGGTGATTGAGCATGTTTTCATATCGGACTCCTTCAGTCCGCCGGCTCGCTGGCGGATGAGCGCGCCGCGACGCCGGGCGGGCAGGTGCTTCCCCGGATCATCAGGGTGTCCGGGACGATGACCGTCCTGGCCGCCGGCCGGCCTCCGGCATCGACGAGCGCCTTGACCGCTAGTTCTCCCATCCGGCGGGTCAGGATACGAACGCTGCTCAGGCCCTGAGCCGCGCCAGATCTGCTGGCCGTGTCGCCGAAGCCCACTAGGGCGACGTCCGCTCCAGGGCGACGACCGCAGGCCTCCAGAGCTTCCCAGGCAGCCATTGCCTTGCGATCGTTGCCGGCGAAGACGGCGGTGGGAGGATCGGGCAGTGCGAGCAGCCGATCGACCGCCTCCGGGATGTGGGCCTCGCCCGCGTCGCCGGGGTCGGGGCAGACGAGTCCCGGGTCGTAAGCGATGCCGTTCTCGTCCAGGGCTGCGCGATAGCCGTGACTCTTGGCGTGGGGCGTCTCGGCGTCCTCGCGGGGTGTCAGGTAGGCGATCCGCCGGTGGCCGAGCTTCGCCAGGTAGCGAACCGCCCGGCGCGCGCCCTCGAAACTGCCGTCGACCACGGCGATCACCGGCACGTCGCGGAGCACGCCATCCAGCAGAGCCACCGGCGCGCGCCGCAGTTTGAGGAGGGCGTAGACCATGGGCAGCGCGTGGGCGCTGACCACGGCGAAGGCGTCGCACTCCCTGGCCTCTCCCCAACGCGGCCCGGGACTTTCAGTCCAGACCTCCTCAAGCGGGAGGGGCAGGGCTTCAATGCCTAGACGTTGGCAGCCACGCAGCGCGCCCCGGACCATGTCCCCGTGGTAGGTCCAGCCGGCAGCGGCCAGGTCCGCGCCCGGGGCTATGACCGCCACCCGAACCTTGCCGCCCTTGGCCGCGGCGGAGGATCCGGGCTTTCCCGCCGCGAAGGTCCCCGACCCGTGCCGGCGAATGACCAGCCCGCGGCTCTCCAGGACGCTCAAGGCCGACTGCAGCGTGAACCGGCTTATGCCGAGCTTCCCCGCCATCTCGCGCTCGGCCGGCAGGCGCTGGCCCCAGAGTTTGCCGTCCCGGATGCCGGTCTCTATGTCGGAGACCGCCTTGTCCCGGACGTGCGGTTTGAGACCTCTCAGACCCATGGCAGCCTCCAGCGACGGAAGAGGAGCACGGAAATTAAGTCCGGTCCACTCACGGTCCAATATGGAATACACCGAAGGCCTCAGAACGGTTGGGGAAAATACCCGAGGGAATTCCGGAAGGGGCCAGAGCGCCGCGGAATTGCGATTGCCGGCGGCGCCTGAGCGGATATACATGCGCGGAAGCCGTGTGCCCTGGCCACCGGTCGGAAAGGAGCCCGTCCCTTGACCCCCGAAATGAACAGCCTGATCTCCGCCTCGCTCTTCGAAACGGTCCGCGCCTGCATGGGCGCGGTCGACCGCCGGACCGGCCGGGTCAAGCTGCCGGGGCTGGCCTACCGTCATCAGCACCTGAGCTACCCGCTGGCCTGGCTCTACGCCACGAAGCTGCCCGGCAACGCGCTGTACAGGAGCCCGGAAGCACTGGAACTGGCCATGAAGGTCGGCGAGTTCAAGTTCACCTACCAGACCGCCCGCGGCGGCTACGACGCCGAGGACGCCAAGGAGCAGGGCGACGAGTGGCAGGCCTATTTCCTGTTGCGCACCATGGAGGTGCTCGGCGCCAGGACCATGGGCGCGGCCCGCTGGAAGCGCTGGTCGCGGTCGCTGGAGCGCTACGCGGACTGCCATGGGTCGCGGCCGTTCTTCTTCTCGGCGCCCAACCACGAGGCCTGGAAGGCCCTGACCCTGGACCTGGCCGGGCGGATCCTGCGCCGGCCGGACCTGGTCCGGATGGCCGCCTTCGGCATGAGCCAGCTCCTGCGCTACCAGCTGGCCCCCGGCTTCTGGGACGAGAACCGCCACCACGGCCCGTCCATGAGCTACAACTACGTGATGGCCGATCCGCTCTACATGTACTGGCGCGCCACCGGCCGGGAGGACGTGCGCGCCGCGCTGGAGCGGCTCATCGCCTTCATGGGCCTCTACGCCCTGCCCGACGGCTCCACCTCCGGGGCGCTCGACGGCCGGGTGGCCTACTCCGGCGGGCGGGTCTCGCCGGCGCTGACGCTCACGCCGCGCGGCCGGCGCCTCAACGAACTGGGCTGGCTGAACTGGATCCGTCCGGCCCAGACCTCGCTCGGCCGGGGCGGCGGCGACGTCATTCCCCCGGACGCCGCCTCGGGCGCGGCCTGGACCACCGACCTGCTGCGCTTCGCGGGCCACGGCAGGCCCGAGCCGCTGGGCCAGGAGTCGGACGGCTTCCTGGCCGAGGAGCACGATGGCAACTTCCACGCCCTGGCCCGGCGCCAGGGGCCCTGGCACCTGGCCCTCTCCGGCGTGTTCAGCGACATCCCCAAGGAGACCGACAACATCTTCCGCCTGGAGCGCCAGAACCGCATCGACCTTTGGCACGAGCGCACCGGCCTGATTCTGGGAGGCGGGCACACCCACCGCAACCTGGACCGGCACTTCGCCAACCTCTACCTGGACACCGGCTACTTCGCCGACGTCGACTTCGGCCTGGTCACCGGCCGCTTCCCCGAGACGGTCCGGGCCACCTACTACCCGCGGCTGGCCGACGTATCCTCCCGGGACGAGTCCTCGGTGCTGGAGCTGACCTTCGGGCACGCCCAGGCCGAGTTCGCGCTGCGCCCGCTCTCCACTGCGGAGATGGCCGTCGAGGTCGGCATGGAGAGCGTGGGCCTGCGCCGGGCCTTCGCCGGGCTGCCGCTGGTGATCGCCGGCGGCGCCGACGTGCTGGTCGACGGGCGGCCGCTCGCCGCCGGCTCCGGGCGGCAGGTCCCCGTCCGCCGCAGGATCGAGGTGGCCGGCTCGTTCCGCGGCGCCTCCTGGGAGGTGGAACTGCCGCGCGGGGCGTCCGCCAGGGTCAGCCCGCCCTTCTCCTCGGCAGGGGCCCACTTCGACAGGAAGATCCGGGCGCACCACCGCAGCCTCTACGAGGTGGCCCTGCTGGCACTCGAACTCAGGACCAAGGGCCGGCCGCTGACCGGACCGGTGGTGGTGCGGGTCAAGTGAGCGCCCCGCGGTGAGCCTCGTCGCCGATCTGCTGTGCGCCATCCCGGGCCGGGTAGCGGCCTGGATCCGGAGCCCGGTCACGGCCATCGGCATCGCCCTGCGGGATCCGCTCTATCGGTACGAGTTGCGCCAGCAGAACTGGTGGCGCACGCCGGTCGGGATCCTAGCCGGCCTGGTGCTCCTGCTGCCCGGCGTCTATTGCTGTCTCATCGGCATCATCATCTACACCATCCCGGCAGTGCTGGCCGCCGACGGACTGCTCTCCGAGCGCGACCGCGGTACACTTGAGGACATGCTCATCACACCCATGGGGCGCCTGCGCTGGCTCTGGGCCAAGCTGCTGGCCAGGCTCCGCGGCCTGCTGATGGTCTTCCTGGCGCTGCCGCTGATCGGAGCGTTGGCCGGACTGATCATCGGCATCTTTGCATCGCCCGAAGACACCGTGCTACCGCCCTTGATCGGCCTGGGCATCGGCCTGGCGATGACCGTCTACCTGACTCCGTCGCTGGTATCGGCCGGGGCCATCGGCCTTGCGGCGGCCCTATACGGCCGCACCCGAGGCAAGAGCATGCTGTTTGCCTACCTGTTCGCCGGACTGCTGTACATCGCGGACCAGATGCTCTTCGGAGCCGCCTGCATGTGCTGGGCGTTTGCGATCATCATGTCCATGGACCACCCGGTTGGAGAGGGGCTGATTCCAGCCACCTTCGTGCCATGGCTGTTCATCGTCCTCGGCACACTCACCCTGCTCGTGCTCTTCCTGCGGGCTGTGCTGTATCTCGGGACCATCCCCGGATGGCTCCTGCGCTGGGCGGCCCAGAACCTGGACGAGAAGCTGCTGGCCGACAATTGAGCCGGCTTGGGCTCCAGACTGTCGGTGCTTATCTTATCGGTTCGCCGCCACGATCAGCGCGACTATGCCCACCAGGTGGTAGAGGGTGTCGATGCCGCCCAGCACCAGCGCCACGATGGCGTGGGCCAGGCCGTGCATCGCGGGGTTGCGGCGCCGGTCGCGCAGCCCCAGCGCTCCCAGGACGACGGCGGCCGGCCCGAGGATCAGACCGATCCCCGGCACCAGGCCGAAGACCGCCAGGTAGTAGCCGATGAGCGCCTTGGGGTTCTTATAGGGCACGATCACGCTGACCGGGTCCCCGGCCTCCGCCCGGCTTGGGCCGGACCCGGCCGGCGTCCCGGAGCACTTCGGGCAGAAGTCGCCGCCCGCCTCGATCTCGACACCGCAGTTCCGGCATTCGGGCATCGGAGTTCCTCCGTCGATGGGTCCTGCGCACCCAGGCGGGATTCTCACCGCCGGCGCGGCCGAGTCAAAGTCAGTTCCTTGCCAAGGCCTCCGGGTGTTCTATAATCCAGGCGCGTTCATCCAGCCAGGCCGGAAGGGGCTTCATGGGGATTCTCCGCGGACTCTTGACGACATCGGCGCTCTCGGTCGCAGCCCTGTGCCCGGCGTGCGGGCCCTCGGCGCCCAGCGGAGGCCAGACGGCGGCGGCCAAGCCCCGGCAGCCGGCGGCCCCGAAGCCGGTCAGCGATCCCGCCGCCGCGCCAGCCATTCCGCCCGTCGCCCCGACCGCGCCCAGAGTCCCGTCGCCGTCACCGGCCCGGCAGCCGGCCGCGCCGTTGGCACAACCGGCGACCCCACCCTCCCCCACCAGCCTGTCCGTTGAAGAGAGCGTCCTGGTGGCCCTGCGCAACAACATCGGCCTGCGCCGCACCAAGCTGGCCGATCGGCAGGCGGAACTCGACCGCGCCTCGGCCCTGGCCCAGTTCCTGCCGAGCCTCTCGGCCTCCGTCTCCCGGGAGCATGACGCGGTGGTCGAGGGGGCCGACACCACCTCCGATTCCGTCTCCGGCTCGGTCACGCAGCGGACGCCCATCGGCACGTCCCTGACCGCCCGGGCCAGCCAGTCCCGCAGCGCCGTCTCCGGCGATAGTGACCGGGACTACTCCTCGTCGGCCTCGGCCGAGGTGCGCCAGCCGCTGCTGGCCGGGGCGGGCACGGCCGCGGCCTTCTACGACTTCCGCTCGGCGGACCTGGGCCGCACGGCCAGCGCCCGGGACCTGGAGCGCACGGCCCAGTCCACCGCCTTCCAGGTGCGCCGGCTCTACTGGAGCGCCCTCCAGAACGACCTGTCGGTGGCCGCCAACCGCCGGTCGCTGGAGTCCGCCGACTACTTCCTGAAGGCCGCCCAGGCCCGCGAGGCCGCCGGCCAGGCTTCGAAGCTGGACGTGTCCAACGCCGAGATCCAGCGCTCCAGCCGCGAGGTGGCCCTGACCCTGGCCGAGGCCCGCCGGGAAGGCGGCCTCGACAGCCTCAAGCTGGCTCTGGATTTGCCGCTGGAGGAGCGGCTGGCGCTGTCCACCCAGGTCTCCAGGGCGCCGCTGCCGGCCGACCTCGCCGAAGCCCCGGCGCTGGCCCTGCGCCGCCGCCCCGACCTGGCCGCCGTCCGGACCAGGCTCGAGGTCCAGCGCCTGGACCTGGAGCGCAAGCGCCGCAACGCCTGGCCCAGCCTCGACCTGGTGGGCGGGTACACCGTCACCGGCTCCGGCGGCTCCGCGGACGAGTCCCAGACGGCCTCCGACCACCAGACCAGGGTGGGGCTCGAACTCTCCGTGCCTCTGGGCCTGGTAGCCGCGCGCAATGCCCTGCAGCGCTCCGAGCTCGAACTGCGCCGCGCGGAGCTTGATCTGCGCTCGCGCGAGGCCGACGTCCAGGCCGAGGTCCGCCGGGTGATGCGCGACCTCTCCGCCGCGGAGCGGAACGTCGCCAGCTACGAGAAACGCCTGGAGGCCGCCAAGCTGGCCGCGGCCGCCGCCAAGGCCCTCTACGAGCGCGGCAGAGCCTCCAGCTTCGACGTGGTCCGCGCCGAGGACGACCTGCTGGCCGCCGAGCTCGGTCTGGCCGGCTCGCGCGCCGACTACCTCTCCACTCTGGCCGAACTCGACTTGGCCTCCGGCCGTCCGGTGCACGAATTGCTGCCCGGCGGCAGGCCGCCGGAGATCGGGACCGGCCCCGGCCAGGAGCCCAGCTCCGGCCGGAAGTGACCGGGAGAAGACCGCTATGGCCACCAAGCGCATCCGATTCCAGGGGCAGGCCCAGGCCGCCGGGCAGCCCCACGCCGACGTCCGCCCGGGCCAGCCGGCCGCAGCGCCGGAGCCGAACGGCGCCACCTCCGCCCTGCCCCGCCCCGCCGACGCCGACGGGGCCGACGGCGGCGCGGAGCGTGACATCATCGCCGGAATCGAGTTCACCCAGGGCGTCCGGGTGATCCGCCGCATCGCCGACGGGGGCATGGGCACCGTGTTCCTGGCCGAGCAACTCGGGACCGCCGGGTTCTCCAAGACCGTGGCCGTCAAGGTCATCAAGCGCGACTGGCTGCGCGACAAGCGCGCACTGGGCCTGTTCATCGGCGAAGCCAAGCTGGTGGCCGACCTGGTCCACGACAACATCTGCCAGGTCTACTGCCTCGCCCGGCACAAGGGCCAGCTCTTCGTGATCATGGAGTTCCTGCACGGCCTGGGCCTGGACCGCTTCCTGGACGCCCACTACCAGTCCGGCTACCTGCCGCCGTTCGAGTACTCGGCGTTCATCGCCAGCCGCGTCTGCCGCGGGCTGGCCTACGCGCACACCAAGAAGGGCCGCGACGGCCAGGCGCTCGGCGTGGTCCACCGCGACGTGACTCCCAGCAACGTGATGCTCGACTTCCGGGGCTCGGTCAAGCTCACCGACTTCGGCATCGCCCTGGCCGTCACCAACCAGATCCTGGCCGGGCCCGGCGTGGTCACCGGCAAGCTGGACTACATGAGCCCGGAGCAGGCCCTGGCCATCACCGTGGACGCCCGCTCGGACATCTTCTCGCTGGGCCTGAGCCTCTACGAACTGCTCACCGGCCAGCCGGTCTACGACGCCAACGACGTCAACGAGCTGCGCGAGCAGCACAAGCGCCCGATCAAGAGCCCGAGGGAGATCAACCCCCAGGTGCCGGAGGAGCTCTCGCTCATCACCATGAAGGCCCTGGCCTACAGCCCCGAGGGCCGCTTCCAGACCGCCAGGGACTTCGGCAACTCCCTCGAGTACTTCATGTACCGGGACAAGTGGGGGCCGACCAACGAGAAACTGGCCGAGTATCTGCAGAAGGTCTTCCCGAACATCGACCGGGACCGGATAGTCTGAAATACCATCAAATCAGGCACATAGACGCGTCATGGGGGCAGGCGTCTGACCCATCCCTGTGCTCGCGTCGGCACCTCAGAGAATAGTCGGCATTTGCACCAGCAAGAAGCCCCTGAGCGGTGTAGGTATCACCAGGATACCAGCTGCGGCCCACCAGGGAGACTGACGGATGCGCACCAACGGCAGGACCTCGACCGAGTTTGCCGCCAGGCTGCGGCAGCAGATCGCCAAGGGCGGCGTGGCCGCCGGCAGCTTCCTTCCCTCCGAGCGGGAGCTGTCGGAGAAGCACAAGGTCGGCCGCAAGGCCGTCCGTCTGGCGCTCAAGACCCTCGAAACCGAGGGCGCCATCGCCACCATCCCGCGGCACGGCTACAAGGTCCTGCCGCCGAAGAGCGAGCGCGCCGCGGCCACGCCGGCGGCCTACGTCGCGGAATTCCCCGAGGACGCCGGACGCCTCACCGGACGTTCGCAGGCCCAGCTGGCCGAATTCAGCCGCGCGGCCGACCGCCGAGGCTGGCCGCTCCTGGTCGCCAGCACCCGGGGGCGTTCCACAGCCGAAGTCCTGGACCAACTCAGAGCCGCGGGGACGGTCGGGGCCGTGCTCGACACCACCGACGGCGGACTTATCCGCGCCGTGGCCGGGTCTGGACTCCCCGCCGTCCTGGTCGATGCCTGGCGAGAGGACGTGGAGCTCGACTCGGTCATGCAGGACGGGCACCAGGGCGGTCTGCTTGCCGTTGCGCACCTCGCCGCACGAGGCCATCGGCGCATCGCCTGGTTCGGCTCGACGCTCAACGACGCCCACAGCAAGGACCGCTTCGGCGGCTTCGCGGCGGGAATGGCCGCCGCCGGACTGCCGCTGGAGCGCGACCTCTGCCTGGCGGTCGATGAGCCCGATGCTCCGGCCCGCGCCCGCGAATTGCTCTCCCGACCGAACCGCCCCACCGCTATCGTGGCGCTCTGGGCCGGGCTGGCGGCCCCGACGGCGCGGGCTGCCGCGGAGCTCGGCTTGGCACCCGGCAAGGGCCTTGAAATCGTCGGCTGGTCGATGGCGGAGGTCTTCGAGACCGCCTACGTTCCGCTCTTCGGCGGGCTGAGCGCGCCCCCGACCGTTACCTGGAGCGTGCGGACCATGGCCGAGGCCGCGCTCGCCAGGCTTTCCGAACGACGTCTCAATCCCGGGATGGCGGCGTTGAGGGTGAGGGTGCCGGTGAAACTTAGAGGGGTGGAGGGTTGAAGGTGGATGGTGGAAGGCAGAAACCAGATGAGCCAAGCGCTCCTCCACCTTCCACCTTCCACCTTCACCTTCCACCAAGCCAGATAGGAGGTCCATCATGCGTCTAGCTCTGACCTGCGCGATGACAGCGATCCTGGCGGTAGCCGCGGCCGGTGCCGGCGAGCCCGTGCCGCCGAAGTTCACCTCCAAGCCTGCCGCGACCAAGGCCGGCGAAAGAGTGAAGATCGAGTTCGCCGTCGACCGCGAGACGGACGTGGCCGTCTTCATCGAGAACGGCGGTGGTAAGATAGTCCGGCACTTGGTCGCCGGTGTGCTCGGCAAGAACCCGCCGCCACCGCTCAAGCCGGGCCTGGCGCAGTCGGTCGAGTGGGACGGGCTGGCCGACTACGGCAAGCCCGCCGGCACCGGGCCCTTCAAGGTCCGGGTGGCGCTGGGCATGAACGTCCGCTACGACAACGTGTTGATGAGCGACCCGAACACGCTCGGCAACGTCAAGGGCCTGGCAACCGGGCCGGACGGGACGCTGTACGTCCTCAACCAAGTGGGCGGTGCGGTGTGGCACGGCGAGCAGATCCTGGCCTTCGGCCGCGACGGCAGGTACCAGCGGACGGTTTCGCCGTTTCCCGCGAGCCTCAAGCTCGACCAGGTGAAGGAGTTCGGGGCCTTCGAGGTGGACGGCCGGGCCAGCGCCCTGGTCCACAATCATAGGCTCCAGCTCTTTCCCGGCGAGCAGTCCCCGCGCAAGACCGGCATGGCGGTGACGCCGGACGGCAAGGCGATCGTGCGCCTGGCCGGCGGCAACAACATCTCCGCGGTCGGGACGGCCGGCGACGCGGTCTGGAGCAACCCCGGCGGACCGCCGATGCTCAAGGCCGCCTTTCCCCCGGACCAGGACGGCAAGTTCCGGGGCGGCCTCAACGGCCGGCCGCTGCTGGCTGTCTCCGCCGACGGGAGGTGGGCCTACATCTCCGGGCTGCGATCTGCCAAGGCCGACAACCCGGCGGTCTTCCGGGCGCCGCTGCCCGAGCGGGCACCGGCGACGCCCTTCTTCGGCGACCCGCTCAAGCCCGGCAAGGACCAGACCTCCCTCGGCGGCGCGCCCCGCGGACTGGCCGCCGACGGCAAAGGGCATCTGCTCGTCGCCGATCCGGCCAACCGGCGCGTCGTCGTGGTGGCGGAGGCGGACGGCAAGTACGCGGGCGAATTCGCGGCTGAGGGGCCTGACTGTCTGGCCGTCGACCCGGCCAGCGGCGCGGTCTACATGACCTGCACGGGCGGAAAGACCGGGGTGGAACTCGTCAAGCTCAGCGGCTGGAAGGACCCCAAGGAACTGGCCCGCCTGCCGCTGCACACCGACGGCAACCCCGGCTCCCTGCCGGTCATCGCGCTGGACGCCGGGGCCAAGCCGCCGCTGGTGTGGTTCGGCACGGACGGGGGGACGCTGCTGCGCATCGAAGACCTCGGAGCGAGGTTCGGCGAGCCCAGGACCGTCAGCAACGGCAACGCCGGCAACAGCGCGTACCTGGACGTCAGCGTGGATCGACTCCGCAAGGAGGTCTACACCCGCTGCGGGACGGGGCGGACCTGGTGGTGGCGGTTCTCCGAGGAGACCGGCCATGTCGAGAAGGTCCAGATCCCCGAAGGCTCGGGCGGCGGACAGGGCGTCTGCATGGTGCCTGCGCCGGACGGCAACCTCTACGGCCTGAAGTGGCCCTACAGCCTCATCAAGTGGGACCGCGCCGGCAAGCCGCTGGCCTGGGAGGCGCAGGAGAACCCGGAGACCTTCATCAACAAGGAGGGCAAGCCCAGCCCGGTCGGCAAGATGCCCGCCCACCACAAGTACGTGCCGGTGAGCGAGACCGAGATCCCCCACTGCCTGGGCGTGCGCTGGAGCGACGGGCACATCTTCGTGCTCCAGCCCGGCCGGCCCGGCGACCGGCCCCCCAAGGCGCTCCACGAATACCTGTCATCCGGCAAGCGGGTGACGACTGATCCGATCATCTGGAAGACTTCGGATGCCGTGCTTGGGCCGCGCTTCGACGCCGCCGGGAACATCTACATCGCCGAGCACGTGACGCCCAAGGACTGGGCCTACCCGCCCGAACTCCAGAAGGTCTTCGGGCCGGTGAAGGAGCGCCTGTGGGGCGGGCCGCAGCACGAGAACGCCGCCATGTACGGCAGCATCGTCAAGTTCAGCCCCAAGGGTGGGATGGTCCACGCGCCCATGGACGGCCCGATGGGCGGGTACAACCCGTTCGACGGGGAGCCCAAGCTGGACCCGGCGCTGAAAGCCACTGAGTTGGTCACATTCGCCGATGGGCTGCTCCGGCCGATCAAGGTCACCGGCGCGGAGTGGGTACACCCGGGCATCAGCCACGCGGGCGTCCATGTGTGCACCTGCGAGAACGTGACCTTCGACGTGGACGAGTTCGGCCGGGTGTTCGCCCCGGACCTCAACCTCTTCCAGGTGCGGGTGATCGACACCAACGGCAACGCCCTTACCAGGTTCGGCGGCTACGGCAACGCCGACAGCCCTTCGGCAACACTCAGGGCCGCGAGCGAAAAGACGTCGAGCGGCTGTGACCCGGAGAGCAAGGACAAGGCCCTGGCAAATCCGGAGATCGCCTTCGCCTGGCTGGTGGGCGTGGGCGCCACCGACCGGTACGTCTACACCGGCGACAGCATCAACCGCCGGATGCTGCGCTCGAAGATCGTCTACGCGGCGGAGGAAAGCTGCACGGTGCAGTAGAGCGGACTTGGGCCAACGCGCTCATTTCCCGTAACAGCTCAGCCGGCCGTCCAGGGTCGCCAGGTACAGCCGGTCCCGGGCGGCGATGAGGCCGTCGAAGACCGGGGCAGCATCGAGCTCCAGTCTGGAGAGCTCCCGGCCGTCGTCGGCCGAGTGACAGCGCAGTTCGGCGCCCTTCTGGGGCCAGGCGTTGGCCGATCCGGCCATGAAGACGTGCTTGGGCGTGAGCACCATGCAGCGGGGCTCCATCGGCAGGTCGACCTCCCGGGGCGCCGGCTGGCCCTTGCGGTGCAGCCACAGCCGGTAGACGTCCTGGGCCGGCTTGAAGACGTGGTACTTGGGGTCCTCGTATGCCTTGAACCCGGTCGCGCGCTCCGCGTCGAAGGCGACCATCGGTGCGGGCGTCGGGCCAAGCCTGGCCGCACCGGGCTGGGCCGGGCCCCGGTCGAGCATCAGCTGCCACTGGGTCCGGGGCGCGAAGATGCCCTGGCTGAAAGGGCTGATCCGTCCGGACCAGAAGCGCGGGGGCAGCTCGGCCTCCTTCTTGGGAGGCGGCTTGCCGGTCTGAAGGTTGAAGCGTTCGTCTCCCATGCAGATGTTGGCACCCTCGAGCACCAGCAGGTCGGCCAGGGCCGGCTGGACGGGTGAGCCCTCCCAGAGGAGTGCGCCGGTGGCGGCGTCGAGCGCGTAGACGGTCACTCCGCCGGCCAGTCCGCTGTGCCGCCCGGTGGCGACGTAGGCGCGGTCTCCGACCACGGTCACGCCGCCCTCCACCGGGCAGGCCGACTCCGGCTGGCCGTGGGAGATCATCCGCCGGTCGAAGGGCGCCGCGCGGAAGCGCCAGGCCAGCCGGCCGTCGTCGGCGCGCAGGCAGTAGGCCCAGCCGTCCCGCGAGCCGAAGAGCACCAACCCCTTGTGGTAGGTCGGCGGCGCGGTCACCCGGCCCCCGGCGGCGAAGCTCCAGAGCGTCTTCCCGTCTCCGGCATCCAGGGCATGGACTTGGTGGCTGTCCACCGAGGCGATGAAGATCCTGCCGTCTGCCGCGATGGGAGGGGTCAGCCTGCCGCCCAGCTCCCGCGTCCAGAGCCGCCCTGGCCCGGCCGGGGGTTCGGAGAGGGTCGCAGCGCCGCGGCCGGGGTCCTGGCGGTAGGTCGGCCAGTCCTTGGCGTCAGCATCGCGGCCGGCAGGGGCTCCGCCCCCCACCCCACCCCCTCGCTCCAGGCGCTCTGGAGCGGCGGCCGGCTGCTTCGCCGGACCGGGCTCCGGACCATAGCCCACGACCCCGCTGAGCATCGTGAAGCACTGGCAGTCGAGCGGGAAGCTGTACATGATGCCGTTGGCCGGCATGGCCCCCACGCCGCAGGGCGCACGCGCCACCCCGGTGTTGACGGTCTCGCCCGACTTGACGTCGGTGAAGTGCATCCGGCCGCTGATCAGGAAGCGCTCCGTGGCCTTGCCCGGGGCGCACTTGCTCTCGAAGCTGACTGGGTGCCTGGCGACTTCCTTCCCGGTGGCCGGGTCGAGGCCGATCCAGGACTGGCCGGGCTTGTCCTTCTCGCCCACGTCGTGAATCCAGACCCGTCCGCCGGAGAAGAAGTTGCCCCAGGCGGCCGGCGCGCGGCCGGACATGGTGAACGCGTGAGACCAGAGCTCCGCGCCGTCCTTGACCGACAGAGCCCAGACCGACCGGCCGGTGCAGAGCACCAGCGCCCCGGCCAGGCAGCCGGTCACGGCCGAAGCGTCCTTGGAGAGCTGATCGCCGGCCTTCTCCCAGAGCTGCCGGCCGGACTCCAGGTCCAGGCAGACGATCTTCTTGCTGCGGGGGACCATACAGAAGACGCGGCCCTCGGCGCAGAGCATGCGGTTGTCGTACGAGCCCACCGTCGCGGTCCAGAGCACCGCGCCGTCGGCGGCCTTGAGCAGTCTGACCTTGTCGCGCTCTAGGAGCAGCAACCGGTCGCCGACGAGCAGGGTCGCGTCCGGGCTGGTCCCGGGGTACTCCCGGAGGACGTCGCCGGTCCGGCCGTCGAGCGCCAGGAGCGGCCCGCCGGTGTCGAGCTGCGCGTAGAGCGCGTCGCCGGCCGCGACCACCGAGCTGCCGGGATAGGCGAAGCCGCGCCCCTTCATCTCCCGGGCCTTGACCGGCTTCTCCCAGAGCAGCACGCCGCTGAAGGCGTCGCGGGCCAGGAGCCGCGTCTCGGCCGGCACCTGCTTGTAGGGCGGCGCGTAGTCGAGCACCATGTAGATACGCCCGCCCGCCGAGACCGCAGCGACCGGGTTGCGGTGCATGTGGTGGCGGGCCACGTGCGGCGCGTCCTCCCAGCGCAGGGTCCGGGGCGGGCCGACCAGCAGGTCGCGGCTGGTGGCCGTCCCGGCCGGGCTGTGACGCAGATGGGTCCACTCGTCCATCTCCGCAGGGCGCGGCTTGACCGCGGCCGTCCACGGGCCGGTGGCCCGAACCTCGCCGAAGCCCGCGGCGGTGAGCCCCGCTGGCGCGGCGGGCCCGGAGCCCGTCGGGACGCAGATCGCCCCGCCCGGCGCGAGCACCCGGAAAGCTTCCTTGAGGTCGAGCCCGGCGCCGCCCGTCGCCGCGGGGCCGTCGACCACCAGGAGATTGACCAGGTTATCGGCGTAGGGCAGCGGGAAGAACGGAGCGCGGTCGACCGAGGTCGGACCGTAGAGGCCCAGTCCCCGGATGTGCGCGCGGGCTTTCTCGACGGCGGCGGCGTCGGCGGCCAAGCCCTGGACCACGAACCGCCCGCCATTGCCCAGCGCTGCGGTCAACCGGCCGTCCGTGACACCCAGGTGGACGCAGAAGCCCGCCCGCACGCCCGAGGCCTTGAAGACGGCCTCGGCTGCCGCGGAGTCCTCGCCGGCCCGGCAGTGTTTCGGGAAAGGGACGGCGGCGCAGAGTACCGCGGCCAGGAGGAACGTGGATGCCATGAATCTCATTGCTGCCTTCCCCCTATCCCCGCAAGTCTCGCACCGAGCTGCCCTCGCGCAGTTCGACCGGCACGAGTATCCTGGCCCCGCGCGGCGGCGCCAGGGTCACGGCGCGCAGGGCGATCTCGGCCAGCTCGTCGGCGGAGCAGGCGACCCGGGTCATCCGCGGTGGCTCCTGCGCAGCCGGCGTTCTTCCTCCGACCAGGACGAACGAAAGATCGCCCGGCACCGCGAGCCCCAGCTCGGCGGCCGCGGCCAGCAGGCCGGCCTCGCTGTCCTCCCGGGCCACGATGGCCGTGGGGCGGGAGGGCGAGGTCAGCAGCGTCAGTCCGGCCTGCCGGGCCAGGGGCAAAGGCTTCCCCGGCTTGATCCGCCCGACGTTGCCAGCATCGGAGTGGACCAGGGCCGGGCCGACGGTCAGCCCGGCGCGGAGCAGCGCCCCGGCATAGCCCTCGTACATCTGGCGGGAGAGGTTCCGCTCCTGGATCAGGCCGGTGACCAGACCGATGCGCCGGTGGCCGCGCGCGAGCAGGTGCTCGACGGCCTGGCGCACCCCGTCACCGTAGTCCGGCGCCACCGCGACCGCCCCCGGGATCAGCTGGCTGGAGAGCAGGCAGCACAGCGGCCAGCGCTTGGCCATGGCCGCCAGCAGCGGCCGGTTGTAGAGGCCGATGGTCAGCACGCCGTCGACCTTCTCGCGGAGCAGCTCGACGGGCAGCCCCGCGCCCTCCTCCGGCAGCGGGCAGGAGATGCTGCTCAGCGCCCGGCCCCGGCCGGCCATGGCGGTCTCCAGGCCCTTGTAGATGTCTGCGAAGAGCGGGTCCTGCTGCACCCCGTCGCCAAGCGGCCCCCAGAGGACGATGCCCCGGCCCCGGGCGCGTCGGCTGCGCGAGCGCATCTTCGGGCAGCCCAGCTCCTCCATGGCCCGCAGGACCTTCTGGCGGGTCGGCTCAGCGACCTTGACCCGGCCGGAGATGACCCGGTAAGCCGTGATCCTGGCGACTCCGGCGCGGCGGCAGAGTTCATCGACCGAGACTGGCATGGCGGAGTCCTCCAGGCGGCGGCGAGTGAGCGGCACTGAGGATTATACACCGCTACCGGCAGATCGTCTTGAACAAAATAGGCATTGGTATCATCTCGTGGCTCTGCCTTATCACGCCTATCACCATCTACAACAGCATCATACAAAACACATCAACGTCTTTGCGTGTACCGTTGTCTGCCTTTGTATCATCTGAGATCCGAGATTGGCATGCCATGCGGCGCATAGCATCGCGGACCTTGACTCTCCTCTGTGTTTGGGTTTATAGGGGCGGGTTTGAAACCCGCCCCTACGGGATCAGAACATCTCCGGCCGCGAGCCGCCCGGCCCGAGGACCGCCAGCACCGTGTGCTTCTCGCCGGCCTTCTTCGGCGCCGGGACCTGATTGCCGGCCACCTGCTGGCCGTCGAAGTAGAGCTCGGCCACGCCGGAGGAGACGCCCTTCGGGTTCCGGACCTCGACCTCGTAGGTCGCGCCGCGCCACTCGCGCTTGAGCTTGAGGCCCTTCCACTTCTTGGGGATGCACGGGTCGACCACCAAGTGGCGGTAGCCCGGCCGGACGCCGGCCATCCACTGGGGCGCCAGCACCATCATCCAGGCCTGCCAGGCGCAGAACCACGGGTAGGACGACTGGCCCTCGCGCTCCGGACAGCCCGGGCCGATCAGGTAGCGGTGGCTGCCGAACGGCTCGCCGCCGTGCCACTCAGGGGTGCTCCAGCGGCTCTGCGGCAGGACCCGCTCGAAGGTGTCGAAGGCGGCGTCGCCGCGACCTTCGACGCAGTCGGCCAGGATCTTGAAGGCCGCGCCGTGCATGTACATCGGGCCGTTTTCGGCCGTGCCCGGATTCTTCCCCGAGACCTTGCCGATGCCCTTCTGATAGCCGGTGTAGGCCGGATGCATGAGGATGGGCCCGAAGCGCGTTCCGAGCCGCTTGTCGATGGTGGCCAGCGTCCGCTTCAGCCGCTCGCCGCGCGCGACCCCCGCGAAGACCGCCCAGGTCTGGCAGTTGAGGTGGATCTTGCCCTCGCGGTTGGTGCGGCTGCCGATCCTCCGGCCGTCGTCGTCGATGGCGTAGAGGTACCAGTCGCCGTCCCAGGCCGCCTCGTTGACGACCTTGTCGAGGACGGCGGCCCGGCGGGCGAGGAGCTTGGCGTTCTTCTCGTCTCCGATGACCTCGGCGATCCGCCGCGAGACCTGCATGGCGTAGATCGTGCCGATGGTGAGCCACGCCGAGACGCCGCGGCCCTTCTTGGCCACCTCATTCAGGGAGTCGTTCCAGTCGCCATCGCCGATCTTGCAGAGGCCGTGCTGGCCGCGCTCGCTCCAGAGACGCTCGAGGCCGCGCAGGGCGTGCTCCCAGACCGTGGCCTTGCCTTTGTCCTTGAAAGGCACGACCTCCTGGAGGAAGGCGAAATCGCCGGTCTGACGGAGGTACTCGTCGAGGGTCAGCGGCACCCACAGCGGGCTGTCGCGGTGCAGTCTGAGGTCGTCGTCGCCGCCGAAGTGGCTGTAGCAGCGCGGGCAGAGGCCCGAGCTGTACATCTGCTTGACGGTCTCGCGGAGCCAGTGCCTGGTCCAGGCCGGGTCCATGGCGGTGAAGCCCATGATGTCCTGGAGGACGTCGCGGTAGCCCTTGTCGCTGCCGCGGCACCAGCGGCTGGTGACGTGGTTCTGGTGCTTGAGCCAGACGTTGGCCTGGAGATCGAAGAGCTCCGAGGGCGATTCGATCCGCGAACGTTCCAGGAGGCCGTTCCAGTGCCGCTGAACCTTGGCGAGCTCGCGCTCCCAGGCGCCGCGCGCGGTGTAGGTGCGCTTCAGGCGCTTGATGTCGGCGTCCTTCCGGCTGACTCCGACCGCCACGTGAACGCACTTCTCCTCGCCCGGCTTGAGGACGATCTCGCCCGAGACCACCGTGCACATCTGCTCGGCGGAGACCGAGCTGCCGGTACACGCCCCAAGCTCGGGCGCGAGCGGGTTCTCGATGCCCCGGGCGGTGCCCAGGAAGCTCTCCCGCCGGCAGTCGTAACCCGTCACGGGGTAGTCGCCACACATGAAGGCGTCGTACATGAACGGGCTGGTGGTGTTGGTCATACGCATGACCGCCGCGCCGAGGTCCTTGCGGAAGGCCCCGCGGGTGAAGGTCAGCACGTCGGTGTTGCCCGAGGCGCACTTCATGGACATCTCGACGTAGGGGAAGAATCGCAGCCTGCGGGTCCGGCCGGACTTGTTCACCAGCCGGATCTGCCACAGTTCAACCGGGTCCTGGCGCGGGACGAAGACGGTCAGCTCGCCGAGGATGCCCTCGCGCTCGGCGCTGATGACCGTGTAGCCCAGGCCTTGGCGGCACTGGAAACCGAAGTACTCGTCGAGCCCGGCCATCCCCAGCGGCGCCAGCGACCAGGCCCGCCCGGTGGCCGCGTCGTGCAGGTACACGAACTTGCCGGTCTGCGGATGGGTCGGCACATACCCGAAGATGTCGATGTAGGTCACCCGGATGTCGAAGGCCGCCAGGTAGAAGCTGTAGCCATAGCCGTTCTGCGAGAGACACACGCCGTACTCGTCGTTCGAGAGGAAGTTGAGCCAAGGCCGGGGCGTGTCCACCCTGGTGACCACGTACTCGCGACCGTCGGAAGAGAAACGTCCGAATTGGCTGTCGAACATGGGGGCTCCTTACGAGTTGCTGGTTGCTGGTTGCTGGAGATTGGCGGGGGAGTTGCTGTTGTGTCTCTTCTTGCAGCAGCAACTGGCAACCCGCAACCAGCAACCCGTCTTACAGCATCACCGCCGCGGCGATCACCGTGGTCCACAGGCCGTTCTTGTCGCCGACCGCCGACTGGGTGACGTTGGCGGTGCGCACGATCTGGCCGCCCATCTTGAACTGTTCCTTCTTCTCGTCGTAGGACTTGTCCGAGTCGAAGGGCATGCCGATGGTGGTCGCGAGCATCTGGGCCGCCAGGTCCTCGGCGTAGTCGCCGGCCTCGTCCTCGGTCTGGCCGTAGCCGTGGTGCTCCGACAGGTAGCCGTGCATCTCCGGGTCGCGGGGGATGGCCACGCCGATGGATGCGAAGACCAGCCGGTGCGGCTCGTTGGTGGCGTTCTCGGCCAGCACGCAGAAGACCACCTCGCCGGAGTCCAGGCGTGGCAGGCCCTGATTGCGGGGGATGATCTTGCATCCCGGCGGGAAGATGGAACTGACCCGGACCAGGTTGAACCGGGCGATGCGCGCGTCGCGAACGGCCAGTTCAAAGCTGGCCAGCTTCTCCTTGTGACGTCCGACGCCCTTGGTCAGGAAGATTCTCGATGGGACGAAGCCGACCATCACTGGACTCCTTAGCGCTGTGCCCGGAGGGATAATAGTTTCCTGCCGGGCGGAGTCAAACGAAAATGAGGTTCATCGATTCCCGGAGGAATTCCCTTGCGCCGCCCCGCAGACCTGCTATTATGTTTCCAGAGTTGGCTTCGGCCGAGAGGGAGAAGATGAGCCTCAGTCTGCTGTCTGGCGCCAGGAAGCTTAGGATCGCCGCCAAGTGCGCGGCCATCCTGGCTATTCACAGGCGCCAGGGCAGCGGGTGAGGGCTCCAGACCGACCGAAGAGACCTCCGAAAGCCAGAACCCGCTGCCCGGAAACGAGCGGCGGGTTTCTTTTTCTGGTTGTCCCGACAGGGCGCGCCGGCCAGGGCCGGCGCGATGCCCCGCTCCGCTCCGGCCGAAGGGCCGTGGCGGACAAGCCCGGGGCGGATCCGACAGGATGCGACGGCCACGGCCGCCGCAGGACCAGAAGGTCCGGCAGAGCCGCCCCGGCCGAAGGGACGGGGCGTACAAGCATCCAGGCAGCCCGACGGGGCGCGCGGGCCAAAGGCCGGCGATGCCTGGAGGCCGGAAGACCCCGGGGCAATGGGCGCCCCGGAGGCACCCAGGCACTCGACAGAGGCGCGGCGGCACGCCTCCGCGCAAACCTGGAACACGGCGGCGCCGGCGGGATACCGCCGGCGCCGATCCAGCCCCATCTCCGGGTTCCCGACAGGGCGCGCCGGGCACGCCAGGCGCGGAACCCCGGAAACCTCCCGGGGCGGCCGGTCCGGAGCACATCCGGGCATGAAACCGATTGCGCCGCAGCGCGCCGAGGCTAGAATCGAAGAAGCACGACACCGCCGCCTGGTTTCGGCCACGCGTGGGACCAGCCTGACGTCCAGGCTGGATCCGCCGAATTGAGGAAGGAGAGCCGGGAATGTCTCGGATCCACGCAACTTATCTCGTGATCATGTTGGTCGCCTGCTCGGCCGCCGCCGGAACGCGCGCCGCCGCCGATGACCTGATCAAGCTGAAGAGCGGCAAGGAGTTGCAGGGCCGCATACTGAAGGAAACGGAGACCACCGTCGAGGTGGAACTGCGCTTCGGCGCGTCGAAGATGCAGATGGTCTACAACCGTGCCGATATCGAGAGCATCAAGCGCGACGTCCCGGCGCCCGGATCCGAGCCGAAGCCCGAGACCCGGCCCAAGGACGGCGCGACCCCGGCCCCGGTGACTCCGCCGGCCACTCCCCCGTCCACGCCTCCGGCCACACCTCCGACCAGGCTCCCGGCCACGCCCCCAGCCGTGAACGTCACCACCATCCCCCCGGCTCCCGTGCCGCCGGAAGCGGCGGACCGCGCGACCAGCGTCGTTCCGCGCGGACACGACGCATGGGAAGCCTTCGACGAACTCGGCATCTGGGGCTCCAAGGTTGTCATGATCCGCGGCCGGCGCCCGCTCCTCGTCCCGGCAAAGCTCCGCTACACGGCGGTTGACGGCCGGAAACTGGTGGAGACCGTCGCCGCCGCCCGCGGGCTGAGGGTCCACTGGACCGCGGACAACCGTCACGCGGTTCTCTACATTGCGGCGCCCGACGCTGCGGTCGAAGCCATAGCCAGGGATCTCGACTCGCCGGACGCGGCGGTCCGGGCCGACGCCGCGTGGCGCGCGGGATGGCTGCACGACATCCGTGCCGTGCCCCTTCTGATGAAGGCGGCCGGCCTCGGCGGGGACGAAGCCGGGGCGGAGAAGGACGGGGAAGTGATTCGGCTCGCACGCCGGGGGCTTGCCCGGCTCTCCTGGGAGGCGGCCGTGGCCCTCGATGCCAGGGCCTGGCGCCTCTTCATGCAGGATTTCGACCTGGGCAACGAAGCCCACATCCTGGCGCTTGGCAGCATCGGCGCCGGGTTCCTCCGGTCTGGCGGGGACAACACCGACCCGGTGGCCAACCTGCTGGTGGCTTCCCAGGTGTGTTCGAACGACCCGCAGAAGGCCGCCGTCGGACTTCGCGCCATCGAGAGGGCCGGCGGCGTCTTCGCGCGGGAGCACTTCAGGAGCAGCATCACCAACCGCGACAGGTTCGGCGTTAGCAGTGAGACGATCCAGGCCTTTGCGCACGTCGCAGGGCGGACCGCGGTCAAGGACCTCAAGAGCCTGCTGACCGCGACCCCCACCGCCAAGAGCGGGGTGATTGCCGGCCTGGGATACGCCGGCGGCGAGGAGGCCCGCCGCATGGCGGAGGAAGCGCTGAGGGATCCCGACCCGGCCGTGCGCGGCGTCGCGGTGCTGGCCATCGGCCGGATCGGCGGCGAGGGGGCAGCCCAGGCCATCGCCCGATGCCGCACGCTGACGGGGGAATCCCTGAATCAGGCCGCGACTCGCGCCTTGGTGCTGGTCGGAGACGACGAGGCCGCGGGGGTGCTGGAGACCATGCTGCCCGTCGGGGCCGAGGGGAGAATGCGATCGGACAGGGCCGCGGTGGTGGAAGCCCTGGGCAGCATCGGCAGCGACCGGGCGCTGTCCACGGTCGCCATGGTCCTCAAGGACCCCGTGGCCCAGTCGGGTCTGCGGGGCGCCGGCAGGGCACTGGCGAACTTCGGCAGCGAAGACGCCATGCTGCTGTTCGGCAGGGAGGCAACCCCGGTCGACGTCGGCAGCAGTCTGACCCTGCGCACGGCCGAGACCGCTCTCAAGACCGCCGCAAGCAAGGACTCGATGACGTCGGCCCTGCAGGTCCTGGGCAGTTACGGAGGACCGCAGGCCTTGGCCCTGACCGCCCTCCACGCCGACAACCTGGACCCGGACGTGCGCCGCGCCGCCGTCGTGGCCATGAGCCAGTTCGGAGGCGCCGAGGCCCGCAAAGTGCTCGCCGGGGCCCTGCGTGACCGTGAAGCCCGGGTGCGCCTGGCAGCCGTGCAAACCCTGGGGGAGATCGGCGGGGACCAGACGCTCGAGCTGCTGACCCAGCTGCTGGAGAGCGAGGAGGCCGCCCTGCGCACGGCGGCGGTCCAGGCCATCGGCGCGGCGGGCGGGACCCGGGCATTCGGGCTGCTGGTCCGGGCCACCGAACACAAGGACATCGCCGTCCGCACGCGGGCGCTCCAGGAGCTCGGCAGCTCCGGCAACGCCCAGGCCGTGCCCCTCCTGGAGAACGCCCTGGACGCCCCCGAGCCTGACGTCCGGATCACGGCGGTCAGGGGGCTGTCCGGGATCAGAAGCTACGACATCCGCGGAATCTTTCTGAAGAAGCTGGCCAACGAGAAGAGCCCGCAGGTCATCAGCGCAATGACATCGAGCCTGCGCTGGCGCTATCCGAACGACCGGGCGGTGCAGGAGGCCATTCGCGCATACCCGGACCCGTCAATGCGCCCCCACACCGGGCAACAGCCGCAACCGTGGAACCCCATGCCGATGACGCCTCAGCCCCGCTCTCCGGCGCTCTAGCCGCCCGCTAGCATCCCTCGGCCAGCACCCTGGCCACCTCGAACGCGGCCTTCGGACGGGCGATGCGTTCGCAGGCCCGGCGCATGGCGGCGCGGTCGTCGGCCGAGGCCAGCAGCCGGCAGAGCTTGTACTCCAGCGAGCCGTTGTCCAGCGCCAGCCAGGCGGCACCGTTCTCCTGCAGGTAGGCGGCGTTGGCCTCCTCCTGGCCGGGGATGGGGTCCAGGACGATCATGGGCAGGGAGCGGGCCAGGCCCTCGCTGACCGTCAGGCCGCCGGGCTTGGTGATCATCACGTCGGCCGCGGCCATCAGCTCGTGCATGTTGGTCACGAAACCGAAGACCGTCAGCTTGACCCCCTCCGGGGCGGACATGGCCTGCAGCTCCGCGCGGAGCTTCTGGTTGCGGCCGGCCACCACCAGGATGTCGGCTCCGCCGGCGCGCGCCGCGGCCGCCACCGCCGCCCGGATGGTCTGGCGGATGTGCCCCACCCCGAACCCGCCGGCCGAGCACAGCACCGTCGGCCGGCCGTCGGCCAGCATCATCTCCCGCCGGAGGCGAACGCGCTCATCGGCGGGAACCGGCCGGGCGAAGGCCGGCACCAGCGGGATGCCGGTGGTCCGGATCCGGCCGGGGGCCGCCCCCAGGCGCTCGACGAGGTAGGCCACCTCCGGGCAGCTGGCGAAGTACTGGTCAACGTCCGGATGGGTCCAGAGCGGGTGCAGGCAGTAGTCGGTGATGCCCACCGAAATGCGCGCGCGGGTCAGCCCGCGGCGCTTCAGGCCGCAGGCGTAGTGCGCCGGCAGCGGGTGGTTGGCCATGATCTCGTCGGGCGAGAACGAACGGATCAGCCGTCCCAGCTTCCAGCAGAAGAAGCGCTCGACCTGCCGGCAGAGGCGCGGGGCCAGCTCGCGCGGGCCCTGCCGGGCGGTGCCCCGGTAGATGCGGCCCCAGAGGCCCGGCAGCCGGTTGACCATGGTCAGGTAGCTGCCCGCATACATGTGCCGGAACGGCCAGAACGAGTAGTCCATGCAGTCGACGTTCTTAACCGTGACGGCGTCGGCGTGGGCGGCGGACAGGGCCTCGGTCACGGCCTGGGCGGCGCGCACGTGCCCGGCGCCGGCCGACACCGAGACTATCAATACCCGGCGAGCCATGGATCACACCTTTCCGGCGGCCGCCTGTAGAAATCCCGTGGTCGCAGAGCGGTCCACGGGATCACGGGCAGCTTTCGCCAAACTGACGGCCGGCCGGGCTCGGACGATCGAGCATCGCCGGCGCCGGGGTCAGGCCTCCTCTTCGGGGGCCTCGTCCTCGGAATCGTCCAGGGCCTCCCAGGCGTCCTCCAGCCCCTCCTCGCGCTTGGCCTGCTCGAGGCCGCGCTTGCAGTCGATGCAGGTCACCGCGTAGGGCAGGACCTTGAGGCGCTCGGCCGGGATGCTCTGGCCGCACTCCTCGCAGATGCCGAAGTCGCCGGTCTCGATGCGGGCCAGCGCCGTCTCGATCTGGGCCAGTTCGTCGCTCTCGGTCTGGGCCAGCGCCATGCTGAGCGCACCGTCGGCCGCGTCGGAGGCCTGGTCGGTCGGGTCGGCGCTACGGGGCTTGTCCGGGGAGTGGACCGCCTTCATGTCGGTGCGCAGTTCGGCAAGCAATTCCTCCCGCCGCTGCAGCAGCATGTGGCGGATCTCCTCGATCTCCGAGGCGCGGATGCTCGGCTTGGCGTGGCCCGAGGGCGCCGGCTTGGGCTCGGCGACGGGGGCGGCGCCGGTGGGCAGCACCGGGACCAGGGCTTCCTTGACGCCCTTGATCGGCGGCGGCGGCTTGTGCTTGACGGTCTTCTTGGCCGCGGGCTTGCCCTTGCCGGCCGGAGCCTTGGCTCCCTTGGCCGCAGGCTTGGCAACGGGCTTGGACTTGGCCGCGGGCTTGGCCGGGGCCTTGCTCTTCGGCTTGGCGGCGGGCTTCTTAGCTTTCGACTTGGCCACGGGTGTGTTCCTCCAGGACTGCGCGAGTGTCAACTCTCTTAAGGCGCGGCCGGATGATAATTCCGGGGAAGGCATTGTCAAGGCTTTTTCCCGGCGCTGCCGCCCATCTCCTGAAAGCCTCCGCCGCCCCCGCCCGGAGCAGGCTGCGGGGAGCAGAAGTGGCTGAATTGACGAGCCTTGGCGCCGCCGGTTGACTTCGGCGCGGCGCCACCGTAAACTGACCCGGCCATGAGCAGCCAAAGCCTTCGCGGAGGGTTGGGAAGCCGCTCCTACTGGGCGCTGATGGCCGCCCAGTTCCTGGACGGCCTCAACGCCAATATCCTGCGCTTTGTGGTGGGGATGCTGCTGCTCCAGCACATGGATCTGGGACGGGAGGCCCGGGTACACTCCCTGGCCGCAGTCATGGCCGCCTTCGCCCTCCCCTATCTTCTCTTCTCGACGCTGGCCGGCAACCTGGCCGACCGCTTCAGCAAACGTCTGGTGGTCATCTGGACCAAGGTCATCGAGATATGCGTGGTCTGCCTGGCCGCCGCGGCCCTGTGGAGCGCCAGGCCCTGGCTGTGCATGGCAGCGGTGTTCCTGATGGGCGTGCAGGCCACGCTCTTCAACCCCGCCAAGTACGGCATGCTCCCCGAGATCCTCGACGATCAGCGCCTGTCCCGCGGCAACGGCCTGCTGGAGATGTTCAGCAACCTGGCCATCATCCTCGGCGGCGTGGCCGGCAGCCTGCTGATGGCGCCGTTCAACGCCCGACTGGTGGGCGCCACGCTCATCGCCATCGCCTTGGTGGGAACGGTCGCCAGCCTGTTCGTCGCCAAGGTGCCGGCGGCGGATCCCGCGCGCAAGCTGGGCTGGAACTTCGCCGGCGAGGCCTGGGCCAACTTCCGGCTGGTCCGGGCGGACCGGGCGCTCTTTCTCTCCATCCTGGGGGTGAGCTACTTCTGGCTGATGGGCGCCCTCTTCCAGATGAACTTCACCCTTTACGGGCTCGATCTGCTCAGGCTCGACGAGAAGTACGTGGGACTGCTCCTGGCCGCCGGCGGAGTGGGCATCGGCGCCGGGGCGGTCCTGGCCGGCTGGCTGTCCGGAGAGAAGATCGAGTTCGGGCTGGTGCCCATCGGGGCGGCGGTCATGGCCGCCTTCAGCGTGGACCTCTTCTTCGCCCACCGCTCGGCCCACGCCGCCGCCCGCACCGGCATCGACGTCTTCATGCTCGGCATTGGCAGCGGCCTCTACTTGGTGCCCCTCCAGTCCTTCGTCCAGCAGCGCGCGCCGGCCGACAGCAAGGGGCGGGTGCTGTCCATCACCAACTTCCTGACCTTCGCGGCCATCATCCTGGCTGCCGGGCTCTACGCCTGGGCCGGCACCCGGTGGGACCCGGCCTGGGTGTACCTCTTCCTGGCGCTGCTGACCGTCGGCGTGACCGCCTACATCTTCACGCTGCTGCCCGACTTCCTGCTGCGCTTCCTGCTCTGGAGCACGGCCCACGCCTTCTACCGCATCCGGGTGGTCGGTTCGGAGCGCGTGCCGAAGAACGGCGGGGCGCTGCTGGTCTGCAACCACGTCAGCTACCTGGACGCGCTCCTGGTGCTGGCCTGCATCCAGCGCTTCGTGCGCTTCATCATGTACCGCAAGTTCTACGACGTGCCGGTGGTCAACTGGGGCGCGAGGAAACTCCGGGTCATACCCATATCGGAGAGCGACCCGCCCCGGAAGATGATCCAGTCGCTGCGCGACGCCGCGGCGCTCATCCGCGAGGGTGAACTGGTCTGCATCTTCGCCGAGGGCATGATCACCCGGACCGGCAACCTGCTGCGCTTCCAGCGCGGCTTCGAGCGGGTCATGAAGGGGCTCGACGCCCCGATCATCCCGGTGCACATCGACCGGATGTGGGGAAGCCTGTTCAGTTTCGAGGGCGGGCGCGCCATCTGGAAGGTGCCCTCCGTCCGCCGGAGCAAGGTGACGGTGAGCTTCGGGGCCCCCCTCCCGGCCACCAGTTCCGCGGCCAAGGTGCGCCAGGCGGTCAGCGAACTCGGCGCCGAGGCCTTCGCGCTGCGCAAGCCCGACCAGGTGCTGCTCCACGAGGCCTTCATCGCCTCGGCGCGCTCGACGCCGGGGCGGCTCTGCATGGCCGACACCACGGGGGCGTCGCTCTCCTACCGCGCGGCGCTCTGGAAGGCCGTGGCGCTGGCGGACTACTTCAAGAGAAAGGCAGTTCCCGGTTCCCAGTTGCCAGTTGCCAGCGAGCCCGTGGCTTCCGCCCAGGACCTTCAGCCTTCCGTCTCCGGCCCAAAGCCGAAAGCCCAAAGCCCAAAGCCCTCTGGAATGGTCGCCGTCTGCCTGCCGACGACCGCCGCCGGGGCGCTGGCCAACGTCGCGCTGCTCCTGGCCGGCAAGGTCCCCGTGAACCTCAACTACACCGCCGGCCGCGAGGCGCTGGGCTCGGCGCTGCGCCAGTGCGGCATCCGCACGCTGGTGACCAGCCGGGCCTTCATCGAGAAGGTGCGCCTGGCCGGCCTGGAGCGCTTCTCCGGCGGCGCGGCGGTGTCCGTGCTCTACCTGGAGGACGTCCGCGGGGAGATCGGCCCGCTGCGCCGGGTCTGGGCGGCGCTCAAGGCCGAGTTCCTGCCGCGCTTCCTCCTGGGCTGGCTCTACGGCGCCCGGGGGCGGTGCAGCGACGACCTCTGCACGGTGATCTTCTCCTCGGGCTCGACCGGCGAGCCCAAGGGGGTGATGCTCAGCCACGCCAACGTCATGAGCGACCTGGAGGGCATGAGCCAGGTCTTCGGCACGGGCTCGCGCGACCGGATCGCCGGGGTGCTGCCCTTCTTCCACTCGCTGGGGTTCACCGCCACGCTCTGGCTGCCGCTGGCCAAGCGCATCGGCGTCGTCTACCACCCCAACCCGGTCGAGGGCCGGGCCATCGGCGCGATGGTCCGGGAGTACGGCTGCACGGCCCTGCTCGCCACCCCGACCTTCCTGCGGATCTACACCCGGACCGTCTTCGAGGGCGACTTCGGCAGCCTGAAGACCGTGGTGACCGGCGCCGAGAAGCTTCGCACCGAGGTGGCCGACGCCTTCTTCGAGAAGTTCAGCATCCGCCCGGTGGAGGGCTACGGCTGCACCGAGTGCTCGCCGGTGGTCTCGCTCAACATCCCCGACTTCCGCTCGCGGGGCATCGTCCAGAAGGGCACCAAGCGGGGGAGCATCGGGCAGGCGATTCCGGGGGTGACGGTGAGGGTGGTGGATCCGAACGCGGTTGGAGGTGGGAGGTTGGAGGTTGCGGGCGCGGAGCCAGCCGGCTCCAGCCCCCAACCTCCAACCTTTAACCCCCAACCTCTGCCGTTGGGCTCCGACGGCATGCTCCTGGTCAAGGGCGCGAACGTGATGCGCGGCTACCTCGGCAAGCCGGAGCTCACCGCCGAGGTCATCCGCGACGGCTGGTACGTGACCGGCGACGTCGCCCGGCTCGACGAGGATGGCTTCATCACCATCACCGACCGGCTCTCCAGATTCAGCAAGATCGGCGGCGAGATGGTGCCGCACGGGCGGGTGGAAGAGACGATAGAGGCAGTTGTCAGTTGCCAGTTGCCAGTGGCCAGTGGGAAGTCACTGACAACTGACAACCGACAACTGGCAACTTCCCCCGTCGTCGCGGTCACGAGCGTTCCCGACGAGAAGAAGGGCGAGCGGCTGGCGGTGCTCCACACCAGGCTGCCGATGAGCGTCGAGGATCTCTGCGCCAAGCTCAACGAGACCGATCTGCCCAAGCTCTGGATCCCGCGCAAGGACGACTTCTTCGAGGTCGAGACCATCCCGGTGCTTGGCACCGGCAAGGTCGATCTGCGGGGGGTGAAGAAGCTGGCGGGGGAGAAAGCGGGGGCTTCTACCGCAGAGGGCGCGGAGTCTCGCTGAGGACGGCAACTATGGGTGACTGGCCATTTTCTGAGTCGGAAGACGTTGCCACAATGATCGTCCGACAGGTCATGGATGGCAGGCAGCCGATCCTGCTGGTGTCACATGACGCCGACGATGGGATGTGGCAGTTCCTCACTGGTGGCGAGGTTCAAATGGCTGACGCCATGGTTGTCGCCCTCGAAGAAGTGCACAGCCTCGATCCATCGGTGGGAGAACTGGCCGACCTGCCATTAGGGTGGCAGGCTTGGCGCTCGGCGGTTGGAAACCCTTGGCAGCGTAAGGCCAAGAAAACTCCATGAACCCCGAAACCTGGTCCCGCTCCGAGAAGGTCTGTGGCCGCTCGTGGATTGCCGCCATCTCCGTCCTGCTGTCCGTCCTGGCCCTGGCCGCCCCCGCCCACGCCGGCGCCGTCTATCAGAGCGACTTCGACCGGCAGCCCGACGGCCCGGCCAAGCTGGAGGACTGGAAGCTGGCCGAGGGAAAGTACGCCATCGAGAAGGGCTGGCTCACGGTCAAGAGCGACAAGTCCAATCCCTCGGCCATGCTCAAGGTCAAGCACGACGGCGACGGCACCTTCCGCGCCACGGTCCGGAACGCCCGGAGTTGCCACCGGACGGCGTTGGTCGCTGGGGGCTATGCGCTCGAGATCAACAAGCAGCGGGGGCTCGAACTCCAGCGCCTGTCCGGGAAGGACTGGAAGGCCGTCGGCACCGCGGTGGCGGCCCCCTGGCTCTACCCTCGTAACACCCACGAGTTCGAGCTCCGCCTGGTCCGCGTCGGCCGGAAAGTCTCGGGCTTCGTCGACGACAAGAAGCTCTTCGAGCACGAGGACGCAGAGCCGCCGCCCCCGGCCGGCGGCGGTTACGGGTTCACCGGCGGCTGGGGCACGGACGTAGCCTGGCGCGGCGTGCAGCTCTCGGCGGAGCCGGACCTGAGCGAATGGCCCTACGAGTCCCTGCCCAAAGCCGCGCCCCGCGATCTGGTCGAGGTGGCCTGGGTGCGCTGCCCGAGCGGCGACGGTCTCTACTTCGACGGCGAGAAGCCGGGCCTGAAGTTCCGCCTGCGGACCGCGCGCCAGGAGCCGACCGAGGTCAAGCTGCGCCTTCGCCTCATCGACGTCCGCCAGCAGGAAGCCGCCCGCGAGTCGCGCTCCGTTACCCTCGCGCCGGGGAAAGAGCAGGAGTTGGCCGTCGAGTTCGAGCCGCCCCGGCGCGGCTGCTTCAAGGTGGCGCTCGATGCCGGGCTGGGTGACGCCGACTCGGCCTGGGTCGAGGACCTGGGCGGATTCACCGTCGTCTCGCGCCGGCTCTTCGACGCGCCGCGGGACGAGAAGTCGCCCTTCGGCGGCCACATGGACGGCATAAACCTGGCCTGGCACCTGGCCGTCGGCAAGAAGCTCGGCATCCAGTGGGCGCGCTGCCACAACATGATGCAGTGGACCTGGTGGACGCAGGTCCAGCCGAAGGGGCCGGACGAGTGGGTCTGGGGCGACAAGGCCCAGAAGCAGGTGGACGACGCCAAGCTCGCGACTCTCGGGCAGTTCCTGTACCAGCCGAAGTGGGCGGCCGAAGCCAAGCCGGGCAAGTCGGAGGCCTTCGCGCGCTACGTCGGGAAGACCGTCGAGCACTACCGCGGGAGCATCCGGCACTGGGAGGTCTGGAACGAGCCGCACTACAGCGGCTTCTGGACGGGCACGCCCGAGGAGTACGCCGAGTTGCTGGCCGTCACCTGCCGGGAGGCGAAGAAGTCCGACCCCGAGTGCCTGGTCCTGGGAGGCGGCGGGCTCGACCCGCGGAGCCCGGTGTGGCTCAAGCGCTTCCTGGCGGCCGCGGACGGCAAGACGATGGACGGCTTCTCCATCCACTACCTCGAGCCGGACTTCGCGGCCGAGTTCATGCCGGAGCTGCGCCGCGAGCTCGCCGCCAAGGGCGTCTCCGGGCCGATCTGGAACAGCGAGGAGTGCGTCTGGTCAACCAGCTTCTTCGACCAGCTCCGCAAGGACCGGCTGGAGCCGGAGGCGCGCTATCACTTCCGGAACGCCTGCTATGAACTGGTCCGCACCTACATGGAGAACCTGGCCGGCGGAGTCGAGCGCATCTTCTACTACGAGCAGGCCGACCCCTGGCGCTTCAGAGAGTTCCCCAAGCCGCGCGTCCCGGAGCGCAGCGAGGTGACCGCGACCATGTGGGACGAGGGCCGCATGCTCCGGCCGATCGGCGCGGCCCACGCGGCCATGGCCCTGGCCATCGAGGGCCGGACCTACCGGACGCGGGTGACGGCGGGAGCGCTCCAGGCCTTCGTCTTCGAGGGCGAGGGCTCGGCGGTCGCAGTCCAGTACGCCACCTTCCGCAGCTTCGCCCGACGGGAGGCGGTGCGTCTCAAGCTGCCGGACGGGCAGGGCGCGGGCGATTTCACGGTCATCGACTTCATGGGCAACGAAACGGCCCCGGTCGTAGAGAACGGCCGGCTGGTCTTGCCGCTTTCGCGGGAGCCGGTCTACCTGGTCTGCAAGGGCGCCGGCGGCCGGCAGGCGCTCCAGGCTATGTATGAGGGGGCGGAAGGCCCCAAACCGTGACCTGGCCGGGGCCAATGCTTGAAAGACCTCCCCGGCAAGGCTACGATCTGTTCCGACCTCCGCGGAGGGGCGTTGAAGGAAACAGCCCGGGCAGATACGGGCGGGACAGGAAAGGGAGAAAACGATGAAGCAGTATGGCGCTGAGTTCTTCGGAACCTTCTGGCTGGTCCTTGGGGGCTGCGGCAGTGCGGTGCTGGCTGCGGCTTTCCCCGGCGTGGGCATCGGACTGCTGGGCGTATCCCTGGCCTTCGGCCTGACAGTGTTGACCATGGCCTATGCCATCGGCCATATCTCCGGCTGCCATCTCAACCCGGCGGTCTCCATCGGACTGTGGGTCGGCGGGCGCTTCCCTGGGCGTAAGCTCGCCCCGTACATCATCGCCCAGGTGGTCGGGGCCATCGCCGCCGGCGGTGTGCTCTACGTAATTGCCAGCGGCAAGGCGGGCTTCGATGTGTCGGCCGGATTCGCCTCGAACGGCTACGGCGCGCACTCGCCAGGCGGCTACTCGCTGCTGGCCGCGCTGGTGACCGAAGTGGTCATGACCATGATGTTCCTGCTGATCATCCTCGGGGCCACCGACAAGCGCGCCCCGCAGGGGTTTGCCCCGCTGGCCATCGGCCTGGGCCTGACCCTGATCCACCTGATCAGCATCCCGGTCACCAACACCTCGGTCAACCCCGCCAGGAGCACCGGGGTGGCCCTGTTTGTCGGCGACTGGGCCGTCGCTCAGCTCTGGCTCTTCTGGCTTGCACCCATCTTTGGCGCAGCATTGGGGGCACTGGCCTATCGTCTGGTCGGCCGCGAAGAGGCCTGATCGCGCTTGGAGCGCGTCCGAAGCCCGTGGCGCTTGAAAGGTCCCCGGGGTACGCCTACGATTTCCACTGACCGCCCCTGAAGGGCGGAAGGGAGAAGACCATGTCAAGGCGGTCTGCAGCCCAGGCGGCCCGGAAACTGGCATCTGCCATGCTTCTCGTTGCACTGGTGTGTTCCGTCTGCGCGGCGGTTACAGCCTCCGCCGTCGAGGCCGGCCCGGCCAATCCTCCGGGCGCCGGCAAGGCCCCGGTCCCGGCCACTCCCGCCAAGCGCGACGCCGGCTGGGAGAGGCGCCACGATGGGATGGTGGCCGAGGCCAAGAAGGGCGGCGCAGACCTGCTCTTCATCGGCGACTCCATCACCGACGGCTGGCGCGGCGCCGGCAAGGAATCCTGGAAGAAGAACTTCGAGCCGCTCAAGGCCGTCAACTTCGGCATCGGCGGCGACCGGACCGAACACCTGCTCTGGCGGCTCCAGAACGGAGAGCTTGAGGGCATCACGCCGAAGCTCGCCGTGCTGATGATCGGCACCAACAACACCGCCGCCGGCCACAAACCCGACGACATCGCCGCGGGCGTGACCGCCGTCATCGCCACCGTCAGGGCCAAGAGCCCCAACACCAAGGTGCTGCTCCTGGCCATCTTCCCGCGCGGCGCCGGCGCCAACGACGCCAAGCGCCTGAACAATCAGAAGGTCAACGAGATCATCGCCAAGCTCGACGACGGCGGCAAGACCGTGAAGTACCTGGACGTCAACGCGAAGTTCCTGCAGCCGGACGGGACGCTCACCAAGGAGATCATGCCCGACCTCCTGCACCTGAGCGCCAAAGGCTACAACATCGAGACCGAGGCCATCCTGCCGGCGGTCAGGGAGATGATGGGATTGCCGCCGGCGGCCCCGGTGCCCTCGACTCCGGCGCAGGGGACGACGCCCGCCCAGCCCCCCAGGCCCCGCGGCTAGCAGCCCGCCGGGGTCACTTGCCGGCCTGGCGTCCGGACAGGCTCTCGATGCGCACCCGGACGATCAGGGCGTCATCCAGCAGGCGGGGGCTGTACTCGAAAGGCCCCTGGCTGAACTTGCCTAGCAGGCTGTCGAACGCCCGGATCTTCTCGGCCCGGCTCTCCACGAACTCGGCCACGCCCTCGCCGCACACCGTGCGGTAGCTGGGCTGCCACTGGCCGGGCTTCGGCCCGGGGCGGACCTCGAAGCCCTCCCCGACCACGAAGGAGACCCGCGGGTTGGCGCGCAGCACCGCGACCTTCCGGCCGATGCGCAGCGCCCGGAAATACAGGCACTCCCGGTCGTAGCCGAAGTTGACCGGCACCGCGTAGGGGCGGACGCCGTCGACCATGGCCAGATGGGCCACGACCGCGCGCTTGAGCAGCGCGTCGATTGCCTCCCTGGTCATCTCCCGCGGTCCGGTGCCGGCCATACGCCCCGCCCTCCTCCGCCGTGAGTCAGTCCGCCGCCCTCAGCCCCGGCCCCCGGGAACCGGCCCCGGCGCGCACTCCGGCGGCTCGGCGGCGGTCAGGCCGTGCTGGGTCTTCTCCCAGTAGAACGGCCTGGTTATGAGCTGCAGGAAGCCCTTCCAGGCCCCGACGCTGATCAGCATCCAGTAGAAGGGGATGAGCAGCGCCCAGGGGGCCAGATCCCACAGCCCCCTCCGCCGGCAGGCCAGCATGTGGACGCCTATCAGGAAGAGGTTGCTGACCAGCAGGGAGATGGCTATCGGGAAGAATATCTGGCTGGGCCAGTTGCCCCAGGGGATGTTGAGGATGTCGCCGAAGCGGCAGCCCTGCTGCCCGGTCAGCGACCACCAGAAGTGCTGGTAGATGTTGCCGGTCGGATCCCCCGCCCTGCCCACGTCGTCGTACCACATCCGCCAGCCGAACTGCCAGTGCCAGCCGGCGGAGTCGTGGCCGATGTTGAAGATGAAGAGCAGGCCGACCAGCCAGTAGAGCGGATTCAGCAGCAGCACCGCCGGCAGACCGCCGACGGTCAACAGGAAGCTCAGGTAGTTCTTGAGCCCCATGCCCCGCATGGTGGCCAGGCGCCTGCGGGTGTGGACCAGGTGGGTCTGGACGTAGCCCTTGACCCAGCGCGAGCGCTGCTTGATCCAGTTGCCCAGGCGCGAGTTGGCCTCCTCCCAGGTGGTCGACTCCAGGATCCTGGTGCGGTAGCCGGCGCGCTCGATGCGCACGCCCAGGTCGCAGTCCTCGGTGACGTTGTAGGGGTCCCATCCCCCGAGTTCCTTGAGGGCCGCGGTCCGGAAGTGGTTGGACGTGCCCCCAAGCGGAATGGGCACGTTCAGGGCGTGCAGCCCGGGCAGGTAGAGGTCGAACCAGGCGGTGTACTCCAGCGTGAAGAAGCGGGTCAGCCAGTTCTGCCGCGGGTTGTAGTAGTTGAGCTTGGCCTGCAGGCAGGCCACCTCCGGAGGCTGCCAGCGGAAGGCGACCACCGCCTTCTTGAGCTGGTCCGGCTCCGGCCGGTCCTCGGCGTCGTAGATCACCAGGTATTCGCCGCGCGCGGTGGCCAGGCCCCAGTTGCAGGCCCGCGGCTTGGTCTTGGGCTTGACGTCCGGGACCACCAGGATCTCCACCGGGAAAGGCAGCTTCATGGCCCGGCAGGCGGCGATGGTGTCCGGGTCGTCGGCCTCGAGCAGGATCTTGACGTCGAGCTTGTCGGCGGGGTAGTCGAGGCAGCCAACCGCGCGCAGCAGCTTGGCGGCCACCCCGGCCTCCTTGTACATGGGCACCAGCACGGTGTAGACCGGCAGCTCCTCGTCCTTGAGCACGGACAGATCGCCGGGACCGACCACGATCTCCCGACGCTTGGCCGCCGCCAGGCACACGGTGAGCAGCTTGTAGAAGATGATGACGCCGTAGACCGCGCAGATCACGAAGTTGAATACATCGATCCAGACGTACCAGTACAGGACCCCGGTCAGGATCAGGGCGGCCAACAGCCCGTAGCGGACCATCTGCCCGCGCGTCAGAACGGTGGCGGCGCACTCGTCGCGGTGCTTCCTGAGGAATTCGGCGACGGTGATGTCCGGATGGGCCGCGCCGGCGGCGCCGGCGGCGCCTGCGGCCGAGCCGGGCCGGCCGTCCACCGGCTTCTGGGGTCGGAGCGTCGGGGAGGTGGTCAACTGGGGCCTCTCAGCATGGGGTGATGATACCGCGAGTCTAACCGCGGGTCACCGCCCGTCAAGGCGGCGTGCATCTGCGGTTCGGCAGCCTCGATATCATCCACGGAGCTGCCCGGCGCCGCGGCCGACCCACTTGTAGGTGCACAGCTCCTCCAGCCCCATCGGCCCGCGGGCGTGGAGCTTGTCGGTGGAGATGCCGATCTCCGCGCCCAGCCCGAACTCGAAACCGTCGGCCAGCCGCGTGGAGGCGTTCCAGAAGACGCAGGCCGAGTCGCAGCCGGCCAGGAACTGCTCGGCGGCGGCGCGGTCGGCGGTGACGATGCTCTCGGTGTGGCGCGAGCCCCAGGCGTTGACGTGCTCCACCGCCGCCTGCACCCCGTCCACCACCCGCACGGCCAGGATCAGGTCTAGGTACTCGGCGGCCCAGTCCTCCTCGCCCGCCGGCCGAACCTCCGGGGCGATCCGCCGGGTGCGCTCGCAGCCGCGCAGCTCCACCCCGGCGGCGCGGAGCTCGCGGAAGCACTCCGGGATGAAGCGGTCGGCCACGGCCGCGTCGATTAGCAGCGTCTCCATGGCGTTGCAGACGCCCGGGCGCTGGACCTTGGCGTTCACGACGATGCGCCTGGCCATGTCCAGGTCGGCCGCCGCGTGCACGTAGACGTGGCAGACGCCCTTGTAGTGCTTGATGGTCGGGATGCGGCTCTTCTCGGCGACCGCCCGGATGAGCCCTTCGCCGCCCCGGGGGATGACCAGGTCGATGACGTCGTCCATCTCCAGGAGGGCGTCAAGCGCCGTCCGGTCGGCGGTGGGCACGATGCCCACCGAGGCCGGCGGCAGGCCCGCGGCGCCCAGCGCTTCGGCCCAGACCCGCCCGAGGGCCAGGTTGGTCTCCAGGGCCTCCCGGCCGCCGCGCAGGATAGCGGCATTGCCGCTCTTGAGGCACAGGCCAGCGGCGTCCATGGTCACGTTGGGGCGGGACTCGTAGATCATCAGGATCACGCCGATGGGCACGCGCACGCGCTGGAGTTCCAGGCCGTTGGGCCGGCGAGAGGCGGCCAGCACCGTGCCCAGCGGGTCGGGCAGGGCGATCACCTCGCGCAGCCCGGCGGCGGTCTTGTCCATCTGCCGGCGGTCGAAACGCAGCCGGTCGATCATGGCCGCGGACAGGCCGGCCTCCCGCCCGGCGGCCAGGTCCCTGGCGTTGGCGGCCTCGATCTCGGCCGAACGCTCCGCGAGCAGCCCGGCGGCGCGCTCCAGGGCCGCGTTGCGGGCGGAGGCGCCGGACAGGGCCAACGAGCGGCTGGCCGCCCGGGCGGCCTGGGCCAGTTCGCGCACCTCCCGAGACAGTTTCCCGATCTGCATCAGAAGCCCTTCCGCCCCACCCCGCCCCGTTCGCGCCGGACGCCACAGCCCGGCCTGCGCCGACGGAGTATAGCCGGCCCGGCGCCCCGCGGCAACCTGCGGGCGGGACGCTTGCATCCGCCCCCGCCCCGCTATATCCTGCCGCCCATGGACCGCATGGAGAACCACCGCCACCTGCTCGAGCAGGTCGGCCGCCGGCTGCTCCGGCGCTTCGGCCCCAGGCAGTTCACGCTGCGGGAGGAGCCGCTGGGCAGCCTCTTCTGGACGGTCCTCAGCCAGAACACCACCGACCTCACCGCCGACCGCGCCTACCGCCAGCTGCGGAGGACGTTCCGCTCCTGGCGCGACGTCCGCGCCGCCCGCCGCGGCGAGGTCGAGGCGGCCATCCGGGTCTGCGGCCTGGCCCAGCAGAAGGCCCGCACCATCCAGGAGTTCCTGGAGCGCCTGGAGCGCGAGCGCGGCGCGCTGTCCATCGCCTTCCTCGGGAAGATGCCCGCCGACCAGGCCATGGACTGGCTGACCGCCTCGCGCGGCATCGGCACCAAGACCGCGGCAGTCCTGCTGCTCTTCGCCTTCGGCCGGCCGGTCTTCCCGGTGGACACGCACATCCGCCGGGTTTCAGGCCGGCTCGGGTTCGTCCCGGAAGGCACGGCGGCCGACAAGGTGCAGGAGGCGCTCTCGGCCATCGCGCCGGAGTCCGCCGCCGACTGCGCCCAGCTGCACCTGGACATCATCCGCCTGGGCCGGGAAATCTGCCACCCCCGGCGACCGGAGTGTCCGAAGTGCCCGCTCCGCGCCATATGCCGTCACGCCCGCGTCGCGGAGGCCTTGCACCCATCCGGCCGCGAGTCTACAATCCGCGGCCACAGGAGACGCCCATGAGCACCACCAACCGCCACGTGCAGGCCATGGTCGAGCGCTGCCCGGCCCTCGACGGTTGTTCCGGAGACGTCGAACGGGCCTTCCGGGCCCTGGCCCGCTGTTTCGCGGCCGGACGCAAGATGCTGCTCTGCGGCAACGGCGGCAGTGCAGCGGACTGCGAGCACTTCGCCGGCGAACTGCTCAAGGGCTTCAAGCTGAAGCGCCCGCTGGCCGCCGCGGCCCGCCGCCGGCTCGCGCCCGAGCTGGGGGAGAACCTCCAGGGAGCGCTCCCGGCCATCCCGCTCACCGGCTTCCCGGCCTTCTCCACGGCCTTCGCCAACGACGTCGACCCGCACCTGATCTTCGCCCAGCTGGTCTGGGCGCTGGGCCAGCCCGGCGACGTGCTCCTGGGCATCTCCACCTCGGGCAACGCGCTCAACGTCCGCCGCGCCGCCGAGGCCGCCCGGGCCCGGCGCATGACCGTCATCGCCCTCACCGGCCGGACCGGCGGCGAACTCCGCCGGCTGGCCGACGTCTGCATCCGCACGCCGGGCGCGGACACCGCCGAGGTCCAGCAGCACCACCTGCCGGTCTACCACGCGCTGAGCCTGATGCTCGAGGACGAGTTCTTCGGATGAAATCGGTCTGCCCCCACTGCGGCTACCCCTTCGACGCCGCCAGCGGCCGCTCCGCCCGGAGCGCGGTCTGCCCGCGCTGCCAGCGGACCTTCAACGCCTTCGCCGCCGGCGAGACCATCGACCTGTCCGCCGCCCCCCCGCCGCCGGCGGAACCGGCCGCAGCGACGCCCGCCGGCCAGGCGGACACCCAGCCGCATTTCCACGAGTACCGCATCCTCGGCGAACTGGGGCGCGGGGGGATGGGCGTGGTCTACCGGGCCATGCAGGAAACCCTCGAGCGCCAGGTGGCCCTCAAGGTCATCCGCGCCGGGGAGGCGGCCGGGGCCGACGAGGTCCAGCGCTTCCTGCGCGAGGCGGTCACCGCCGCCAAGCTCCGCCACCCCAACATCGTCACGGTCTACGAGCTCGACGTGGTCGATGGCATCTACTACTACACCATGGAGTTCATCGAGGGCCAGGACCTCGGCCGGCTGATCCAGGCCGGGCCGCTGCCGCTGCGCCGCGCGGTGATCCTGACTCTCAAGGTGGCCCGGGCCCTGGCCCACGCCCACGCCAAGGGCGTGGTCCACCGCGACCTCAAGCCCGGCAACATCATCCTGGACGAGGCCGGCGAGCCCATGGTGACCGACTTCGGGCTGGCCCTGGACCTGGAGCGCGGCGCGCGATCCTCGGCCTACGCCGCCGGCACGCCCTGGTACATGGCTCCCGAGCAGATCTCCGACCAGCGGGAGGCCGTGGGGCCGGCCTGCGACGTCTACGCGCTGGGCACGGTGCTCTTCGAGATGCTCACCGGCCGGGTACCGTTCGAGGGGACCAGCGTCGAGGACATCTTCGAGGCCATCACCAACCGGGAGCCGCCCGATCCGCGCGCGCACCGCCCGGAGATCGACGCGGCTCTCGCCGAGGTCTGCCTCACCTGCCTGCGCAAGAGCCCCGCCCAACGCTGGGCCTCCGCCGCCGAACTGGCCACCACCCTGGCCGCGTGGCTGGCCCGCAACCCACCCGGAGACGCGGCCGGGGGCCCGTCGGCGCAATGAACCGCGCCGACCTTGACAGCATTCTCGCGGAACTGCCGCGGCGATCGGTCGCCGTGCTCGGCGATTTCTGCCTCGACCGCTACCTGGTCATCGACCCGAAGCTGACCGACATCTCGCTGGAGACCGGCCTCGCCGCCAGGCAGGTGACCGAGGTCCGCGCCTCCCCGGGTGGCGCCGCCAACGTGCTGGCCAACCTCCGGGCGCTCGGCGTGGGCCGGGTCCGGCCGCTCGGGTTCATCGGTCTTGACGGCGAGGGTTTCGAACTCGCCGGCTGTCTTGAGCGCATGGGGGTCGACCTCGCGCTGCTCCGCCGCCACGAGACGCGCCGGACGCCCACCTACGTCAAGCCGGTGGTGCTGCGGCCGGACGCGCCCGCCGAGGAGCAGGGACGTCTCGATCTCTTCCCACGGCAGCCGCTCTCGCGCGCCGACGAGGACTGGCTCGCCTCCGGGCTCGCGGCTGCGGCCGCGGAATGCGACGCCCTGATCGTCTCCGACTACACCGAGCCGGACAAGCCCGGAGCCGTCACGCCGCGCCTGCGGGAGGCCGTCGCCGAACTCGGCCGCCAGCGCCCTGCCCTGCCCATCCTGGCCGACTCGCGCCTGGCCATCGGCGCGTTCCGCGGGTGTTCGATCAAACCCAACGAGCGTGAGGCCCTGGCACTGGTTGGAGCCGCGGCCGTCGAGCACCCCGGGATCCCGGTCGTACTGAACGCGGCCCGCCAGACCGCCGGACGCAACGGGCGCCCGGCCTTCGTCACGCTCGGAGAGCGCGGCATGGTTGTCGCCACGGCCAGCGAGGCCAGGCACATCCCGGCCTTCCCGCTGCGCGGCGCGATCGACACCGTCGGGGCCGGCGACTCGGCGGCGGCGGCCATCGCCGCGGCCCTGGCGGCCGGGGCGGCTCCGGCCGACGCGGCCCTCCTGGGAGTGCTCGCCTCCTCCATCATCTGCCAGCAGATCGGCACCACCGGCACGGCGAGCCCCGAACAGGTCCGCGCCCGGTTCGCCGATTACGCGGCCATCCATCCCGACATGGTGCGCCGGTGAGCGCCGCCTTCGTCCTCGCCGGCACCCGCATCGAAGTCTGGCGCACCGAGCGCCTCGGCCGCGTGTCGCTGCGCCACGCGGTCTTCGACTTCGACGGCACCATCTCGCTGATCCGCGAAGGCTGGCAGTCGGTAATGACCCCGATGATGGTCGAACTGCTCGGCGCGACGCCTCGCGCCGAGGAGAAGCCTCGCCTCGAGCGGCTGGTGCGGGACTTCATCGACGAGTCCACCGGCCGGATGACCATTCTGCAGATGGAATGGCTGGCCGGGGCGGTATCCGCGCGCGGCGGCGCGGCGCGGACGGCCGCCGACTACAAACAGGAGTACCTCCGCCGGCTGGGCGCCCACATCGCCGCACGGATCACCGGACTCCAGCAGGGCTACACCAGTCCTGACTCCCTGCTCGTGCCCGGCTCGCGCGAGGTGCTCGCGGCGCTCGGCTCCCGGGGCGTGGTCCTGCACTGCGCCAGCGGCACGGACACGCCGGACGTGCGCCGCGAGGCCGAGCTGCTGGGCGTGGCGGCGAGCTTCGCCGGGGGCATTCACGGCGCGGATGGAGCCTCGCGGAGCTGCTCCAAGAAGCAGGTCATCCAGCGCATCTTCTCTGAGCACGGGCTCAGCGGCCCGGAGCTCATGGTCGTCGGGGACGGCTACGTGGAGATCGAGGAGGGCCGCGCCGCCGGCGCCGTCTGCCTGGGGGTGGCCACCGATGAGGCCGCCCCCGGCCGGGTCGACGAGCGCAAGCGCGAGCGGCTGGTCGCCGCCGGCGCGGACGTCATCGTCCCCGATTTCCGCGAGGCGCAGATCCTGGTCGACTATCTCTTCGGCTAACCGTCAGTCGCCGGACAGCCGCACATAGGGGTTGTTCTTCTTCTCCGCACCCACGCGCGAACGGTTGGCGTGGCCTGGCCAGACAACCGTCTCGGCGGGCAGGGTCAGGATCTTCGCGCGGATGGCCTCGACCAGCTGGCGCTCGTCGCCTCCGGGCAGGTCGGCCCGGCCGATGTCGCCGGCGAAGAGCGCGTCCCCGGTGAAGACCGCCCCGGCCGCCGCACAGTAGTAGGCGATCGACCCCGGCGAGTGTCCGGGCACGGCCAGGCAGCGCAAGGACAGTTGCGAGTCGCGGGTTGCGGATTGCGGGTCCGTGCCTCCCACAACTCGCAACTCACAACCCACAACCAGTTCATCCCCGTCCCGCAGCAGCCGCTTGGGCGGGCGCACCTGCATGGGCAGGCCGAATCCGTAGGAGAGGTTGAGCGCCGGGCGGGCCGGCCACTCGGCCTCCGGGGCGCCGACCGCCCAGTCGGCGTCCGGAAAGGCCGCCAGCAGCTCGTCGACCGCGGCGATGTGGTCCCCGTGGCAGTGGGTGGCCGCGATGATCTCCGGGCGCAGGCCGTCTTTGGCCAGCAGGCCCAGTATCCGGCCGCCCTCCGCCCCGGGATCGATCACCAGGCACGGGCGCTCCCCGGAGCGGGCGGCGGGCGCCTCGTCGTCCCAGACCAGGTAGCAGTTGGCCCCCAGCGGGCCCACCGGGATCCGCCGGACCTTGGCCTTCACTTCTTGGCAGCCTCGCTGCGGCGCTTCGCGCCGCCGCCGTTGCCGCCGCTGCGGGCGTAGTCCGTGGCCTGGGCCATGAAGGCCTCCAGGCGGGTCTGGGTGCCGGTCTGCCGGGTCCCGTCGAAGTACATGTCCAGCCAGGGGATGCTCTTGTGGTCCTTGCGGAACTTGCGGGTCAGGCTGGCCACGATGGTCGAGGGCAGACAGCCGAACGGGGCGATGTTGACCACCCCGGCGAAGTCCTCCTCGGCGTACTCGACCGCCCGGCCCATGGACAGGCACATTTCGCCGCGGACCGAGCTGTGAATGTAGCGGTCCGCCAGCTCCAGGATCTCGTCGGTGGGCCTCTCGGTCAGCCGCCCGCGGATGTGGCCGCGGAAGAGTTCCAGGATCCGGTCCTTGTCCCGACGCTGGATCTGATCGGCGATGAGTTCCTTCAGGAACCCGCCCCAGCGGCGCTCGCGGCGGCTCTCGGTGCGGCGCTCCCAGGCGATGTAGTTGAGCCACTCCTCGAACGGCGGCAGCACCGCCTCGCCGCCGAGGTCCTCGATGGCCCGGACCGTCTGCTCGTTGGCGAACTGGTGGCAGCGCACGTAGACCTCGCCGATCAGTCCGATGCGCGGCCGCTGCGACGCGCGGTCCATGGGCAGGCCGGCGAACTCCTCGCGGCTCTCCAGGAGCGAGCCGATGATGTCCCCGCGGCTTTCGATGGCCCGCTCCAGGCGGCGCAGGGCACGCTCGTAGACCCGGTCGGCGGCGCCCTTCTCCTTCTCGTAGGGCCGAACCTCGCGGAGCAGCTTGCCCAGCACATCGGTGGCGACCACGGCGCTCCAGCCCAGCCGCAGGAAGGAGGTCCCCAGCGATCCGGAGTCCTTGTGGAACCCGCGGCCCTGGCTGAAGACCACCAGCTTGACGTCGCGGTAGCCGAGCTCGTCGAGGACCATGCGGTGGAACTTGTTATACTGCCCGAAGCGGCACGGCCCCATGGCCGTGGGCATGAAGAACGACGAACGCTTGGGGTCGAAGCCCGGTTCGCCCACCTTCTTGAGGAAGTCGCCCGTGGTGATGATGCACGGGTAGCACTCCTTGCCCGAAGTGTACTTCCGGCCCAGCCGCACGGACTCCTCGTCGCTCATGGGCAGCACCTGGGCATCGATGCCCCCGGCGCGCATGGCCGCGGCCAGGCCGTAGACGTGGTCGTCCATGTACGGCAGGTACACGGTCCGCCCCTCGGACGAACTGACCTGGACGGGCCCCTCGAAGGAACGGTACGACTGCCGCCGCGCCCGGCGCACGTTCTTGAGGCTGTCCAGGAAGGCCTCGCAGCGGGTGATGGCCCCCACGTCCGAGGAGTGCTCGTCGATCTCGATCTGCAGGTAGGGCTGGGAGCCGAGCTCCTTGGCGAAGAAGCGCAGGATGAAGCTGTCCGGTCCGCAGCCGAAGTTGGTGATGTACAGGGCGTGCAGGCGCTTGTCGGCGGCGATCAGCTTGGCCGCGGCCAGGATCTTCTGGCCGTACTTCCAGTACATGTGCCACCAGTCCCGGGCCAGGTCCACCGACCCCAGGGGCAGGAAGTCCATGGGGATGGCCAGCACGCCCAGGTCGCGGAGCTTCACCGGCAGGTCGAGGTTCAGGCCCCGGTCGCAGCCGTTGTACGGCCGGCTGATGATCACGATGGCCGTGGTGTCCTCCGGCAGCAGGGCCAGCACGTCGCGCCCGCGGGCCTCCAGCGCCTGGCTGAAGCGCATCTGCGCCCTGATGGCGGCCTTGAGCGCGGCGCGCAGCTCGCGGCGTCCGACGCCCAGCTGCTCGCCCATGCCAACCAGCTCGCGGAAGGTCTCCTTGAACCCGCGGTCCAGGTGCACCACCGGGCGGAGGACCTTGGCCTTGCGCTCGACGTCCATGGCCGAGCTCAGGATGTAGGGCAGCGACTGGACGTACGGGCAGCTGTAACTGCGCTCCATGTCCGGGCACAGCCCGGGCAGGTCGACCATGCTGGGCAGGAAGATGTAGTCGGCGCCCCTCTCCAGGAGGTCGGCCACGTGGCCGTGGGCCGCCTTGATGGGCAGGCAGGTCTCGGCGGTGACGTGCTCCAGCCCCCCGTGGATCAGCTTGCGGTTGGTGTCCCCGCTGGTGATCACCTGGTAGCCCAGGGTCTCGAAGAGGGCCCGCCAGAACGGATAGAGCTCGTGGAAGAAGGTCATCTGCGGGATGCCCACGGTGCCGCGGGGCTTGCCGGTGACCCCCACCGCGCCGGTCTCCAGGAGCAGCTTGCGGCGCTCGGCGAAAAGGTCGGGCAGCCCGGCGCCGGCCGAGCCCTTGCGGCTCTCGTCGTACTTGCCGCAGCGATCGCCGTAGAAGAGCTTGCGGGTCTCGCCGTCGATCTCCACCCTGTGGATCTCGCAGTTGTTGGAGCAGCTCTGACACTCGAAGGAACTCATCCGGTAGCCGCGCGCGGACAGGTCGAAGCCCACGAAGCGGGTCTTCCCGCCCGTCTCCCGCTGCCAGTCGCGGGCGAGCAGGGCGCAGCCCACCGCCCCGAGCACGTCGTGGTGCGGGGGAACGGTGATGGGCTTGCCGGTCACCGCCTCGAAGGCGGCCTTGACCGCGCGGTTGGCGGCGGTCCCGCCCTGGAAGAAGATCCTCCGGCCGACCGGGCGGTTCTCCACCACGCGGTTCAGGTAGTTGCTGACGATCGAGTAGGACAGCCCCGCCAGCAGGTCCGGCTTGGGCACGCCCTTCTGCTGCCCGAGGTTGAGGTTGCTCTCCATGAAAACGGTGCAGCGCTCGCCGAGCACCGCCGGGCGCCGGGCCGAGAGCGCCAGGTCGGAGAACTCGCCCTTGACGTTCACGCCCAGCCGGTTGGCCTGCTCCTCCAGGAACGAGCCGGTGCCGGCGGCGCAGACCTTGTTCATGGTGAAGTCCACCACCGCGCCGTTCTCCAGGCGGATGTACTTGGAGTCCTGCCCGCCGATCTCGAAGATGGTGTCCACCTCCGGGTCGACGAAGGCCGCGCCGGTGGCGTGGGCGGTGATCTCGTTCTTGGTCAGGTCCGCGCCGATGTAGTCGGCGGTCAGGTACCGGCCCGAGCCGGTGGTGCACGCGCCCCGGATGGTCACCCGGCCGGCCAGCTCGGCGCTGACCTCGGCCAGCCCCTGGCGAACGGCCTCCAACGGCCGCCCCGCGGTCATCAGATAGCGGCGCGAGACGACCCGTCCGTCGCCGTCGATGACCACCACGTTGGTGCTGATCGAACCCACGTCGATGCCCAGGTAGCCGTCGACCGGGCCACCGCCGTTCGCCCCCCGCAACGGCTCGGCCTCGATCTGCCGGACGTAGGTCTGCTCCGGCAGGGGGGCGTGGTGCTCCCAGTCGCCGTGGCTCCGGGCGTACTCCCGCAGCGGCCCGGCCCCGCGAAACTCCGGGGCCCGCCCCTCGGCGCGGACCAGTTCCAGCGCGGCGCCGATGGCCCCCATGGTCCCGTGGCGCTCGGGCACCACCAGGCCCGTGGCGTCCAGTTCCAGCACCTCGTGGAACGCGCGGATCATGCCCTTGTTGGCGGCCACCCCGCCCATGAAGACCACCGGCGGGGCGAAGTCCTTGCCGCGGCCGATGTTCGAACGGAAGTTGCGGGCCAGCGCGAAGCACAGCCCGGCGACGATGTCGTAATCGGGCGTGGCCAGCTGCTGCAGGTGGATCATGTCCGTCTTGGCGAAGACCGAGCAGCGCCCGGCGATGGTCGGCGGGGTGGTGCTCTTCAACGCCATGTCCCCGAACTGGCCCTCGATGTCCAGGCCCAGCCGGGCGGCCTGCTCGTCGAGGAAGGAGCCGGTGCCCGCGGCGCAGACCGTGTTCATGTTGAAGTCGGCCACGCGCAGCCCGCCGCCCGAGGCCTTCTCCAGGGAGATCAGCTTGGAATCCTCGCCGCCCATGTCGATGACCGTGCGGGCCTCGGGGTAGAAATGCCCCACCGCCCGGACCGCCGCGGCGATCTCGTTGACGAACTGACCGCCGGCCAGCTCGGCCACCAGCTTGCCTCCCGAACCGGTCGCGGCCATCCCGGCGACCTTCCCGCCCGGGGCCTTGGCCAGGGCCTCGTCGATGGCGGCCGCGGCCACGACCAGCGGCTCGCCCTTGTGGCGGCGGTAGAGGTCCCAGAGCACAACGCCCCGGGCGTCGACCAGCGCGGCATCCACGCTGACCGAGCCGACATCGATTCCCAGATATGCGCGATTGGCGGTCATTTCCCGTTCCTCCCGGCCGCCGCGCGCTTCCCGCGGCGCACCGCACCGATTCCACCCTTGCCATTCATCCTGCGGACGCCCTTGCGCCACAGCTCCAGCAACCCCGCGGCCTGGCGCTTCTGGCCGGACGAGAGCGGGCTGGCGAACTCGACCAGCACCTTGAGGTAGCCCGGCCAGAGCTCGTCGATCAGCTCCCGGCCCTTGCGGGTGGCCCGCACCACGCGCACCCGGCGGTCGCCCGGCCGGGCAGCGCGCTCGACCAGCCCCATGTCCTCCAGCCCGTCGATCAGGCCGGTGACGTTGCCGCCGGAGACGATGAGCAGCTCGGCCAGGCGGTTCTGGGGCAGGCCCTCCTCGCCCCCGACGTAGCGGGCCGTGAGCAGGACGTTCCACTTGGCCGGGGACAGGCCGGCGCGGCCCAGGTACTCGGAGGTCCTGGCGAACCCGCGGGCGTAGAGCTCCGCCAGGTTGTAGGCCAGCACCTCGTCGATCCGGTCGGCCCTGCGCTCGAGGTCCAGGTCTTCCATCACCGACATTGACCGCTCCTTCCAGAACACCGCTGCTTCGGACGGGTGGACAGTTTATGCGTGAACCGTTTAGTTGTCAAACACTTTTTGGGCTGCCTGCGTTCGGGGAGCGACAGCCCCCGGCCGCCCCGGCCGCGGGCGCTGGCAATTCCGCCAGGGCCGGCTAGAATGCCGGACGAAAGGAGAGCGATCATCCGCCAACTGCTGACCCTGCCGAACATCCTGACGATCTTCCGTCTGGTTTCGGCACCCGCTTTCCTGCTGCTCTTCTTCGGGGACTTCTTCAGCCCCCACGACCAGCGCCTGCGCCTGGGCCTGTGCCTTTTGCTGGTGGCCGCCTCGGAAGCCAGCGACGTCCTCGACGGCTACTTCGCCCGGAAGTACGGACAGGTCAGCGACTTCGGCAAGCTGATGGACCCCTACGCCGACAGCGCCTTCCGCCTGACAGTGCTCTTCAGTTTCTCCAGCCGGGTGGCCTCGCGCGAGACCGGCGACCCCTGGATCCCGCTGTGGACCGTGGTGGTCCTCTTCTACCGGGATCTGCTCACGTCCGTGCTGCGAACCTTCGCCATGAAGCGCGGCGTGGTGATCGCCGCCCGCACTTCCGGGAAGGTCAAGGCGGTGGTCGAGGCCGCCGGGATCATCGCCATCCTGGTGCTGGCCCTCAAACACGAGTTCATGGCCATTCCCCACGAGCTCATCCCCGCGCTCATGAAGGCACCGGCCTACTGGATCATGATGGTGGTCATCGCCGTGGCCGTATGGAGCGGCCTGGACTACTTCTGGGCCTGCCGGAAGCACATGCTGCCCCATCCGGAGGCCGAGGAACCGGGCAACCGGGCCCCTTAGCCTGGCGGCCTGAACGGCCGCACTCCCGGCCTACCTGGCCGGAGCCGGGGTTGCGCCCGGCATGGCCAGCGGCGCCGAGAGCATCTGCTCCACATCCGGCCCAGGAGGCATGACCAGCAGACCGTCACGCAGCTCCACGGCCCCCCAGCCCCGGGGGCTGCCGTCCGGATGGGCGGGCATCCGCGGCGGGTGCCCGACGATGGCGGCCAGCCCCTTGGGCAGCCTGCCGCGGCGGTCCAGTTCGCGCCAGTAGCCGACCAGTTCGTCGAGAGTGCGCGCCGGCCGGCCGCTGAGTTCCCGGAACTTGCCCAGGTGGAAGTTGCAGGTGCGGACCAGCCTCCCGAGCTCGATGCGCTCCAACCCCTCGCTGCCGACCGCGCCATCCTGGCGGACGTGGAAGCGCATGCCATACGGATCGGCCGGCAGCCTGGCGCAGTAGTCGGCCGACTCGCCGTCCCCGACCAGCGGCTCCAGGCGCATGCGCAGCAGGTCACGGACGGTCAGCTCCCGTGCCCCGTCCCCGCGGCCGGACGGCCGGAACCGCGCGGCCAGCAACCCCTCCACGCCGGCCGGCTGCGCGCCCCCCGCCGCGGCACAGCGGCGGCGCCAGGCGGTCAGCTCCGCCGCGGTCAGCCTGGCCAACGCCTCGCGGTAGTTCAGACGATTGACGGAGTCGAGGACCCGCCCGTTGCCGGCGCGCAGCTCCTGCGCGGCCAGCGCCAGGGCCTGGGCGTGGTCCTGGCCGTCCAGCAGCAGCCGCTCGCGGGTGGCCTCGACCACCCTGGGATGGTCCGGGACGGTCCGGGAGATCAGGGTCAGCCACTTGAGGGCCTCCCGGTCCCGGCCGCGGAGCATGTGCAGCTGCGCCGCCCGGTAGGGGATCTCCCAGTCGCCGGGGTTGTTGTCCAGGCCCTTGCGCAGCAGGGCCACGGCCCGTTCGTCGTCCTCGGGCAGCGCGGAGAGCAGCAGGGCGCCCACCCGATAGGGGCGCTTCCAGTGGGGATCCAGGTCGGTGGTGACCTGGAAGAGCTTGGCCAGCCACTCGTACTTGGCCTGGCGCTCGTTGAGCCTGCGCCCGACGTACATGGCGCTGCGGATCCAGACCATGTCGGCGGCCAGGCCGTTGTAGCCCAGGCAGAGGAACTTGAGGGTGTCGCCCTTCGGCAGATAGAGAACCCGCTCGGGCGGCGCGGCCCGCCGGCGGGCGTCGAAGCGGTCGTTGAGGACGGTGACCGGAACGATGGCCGCGGCCAGTCCGGCCAGCAAGCCGGCCGTGGCCAGCCTCCGCCGCACGCGCCAGGCCGGCATCAGAACCTCCGGCGCCGGAAGATCAGCGTGGCGCCCAGCAGCATGGCCGCGGCGTATCCTGCGCCGTAGAAGGCGATCCGCAGAAGGTCCCCCGCCGCCGGCATGCGGCCGGGGTCGTTGACCGCCGCGTCGCGCAGGTCGAAGATCCCCAGGTTGGGCGTCAGGTAGTAGAGCAGCTGCAGCAGGAACTGCAGGACGGACCCGCCCGTCCGGGTCCGGCCCAACTGGTCCATGAAGTCCGGGATCCAGTGCGAGAGCCGCCCGGCGGCGAAGACCACGGTGGTCAGCACGGCGCTGAGAATGGGCGTGGAGGCGGCGCTGAACATCACCGCCACCGCGATGATCACCGCCACCTCCAGGAGGGAGAACAGCAGCGCCGCCAGCAGCGGCCACGTCACCGCGCCACCGTGCAGCGGATAGTAGACCAGGAAACCGGCGGAGAGCACGGCCATGCACACCCCCGCGGTCAGCACCAGACCGAGGTACTTTCCGAGGATGAACTCCCCGCGGCGCACCGGCTTCGACAGGATGGTGTAGACGGTGCGCTTGTCGATCTCCTTGTAGATCAGTCCGGTGCCCACGAAGACCGAGAGCATCACCCCCAGCAGGCTGACCGCGGCCAGACCCGTGTCGGCTATCACGTGAAGCTGGTCGCCCACCGAGATCTCGCCGAGCACCCGTGAGAAGGCCACCGCGGCCAGGCCAACCACCAGCAGGAGGTAGAGCACCCGGTCGCGCACCGCCTCGCGGAAGGTGTTGAGGGCCAGCGCCAGCACCCGGCTGATCATGCCCCGCCCTCCCCCGCCCCGCCGGCGGCCCCGGAGCCGCCCGCCTCGCGCCGGACGCGGAGGAAGTAGTCCTCCAGGCTCTCGCGGGTGCGGACCAGCGAGCGCACCGCCGCCCCGCCGGACACCGCCCGCCGCACGAGTTCGTCGGCGGCGGCCTCGTCGGCGGCGGCCAGGTGCAGCTCCGCCCCGTCGCGCCGCGCGCGCAGGGCCAGCGCGGCCAGCTGGCGCTCGAGCTCCGGGCCGGCCCCGGCCAGGGTAAGCTCCACGGCCAGGGTCTTGCCCGACAGCAGTTCGGAGAGACGGCCGCAGGCCACCAGCCGGCCGTCGTGGAGGATGGCCGCCCGGTCGCAGAGCGCCTCCACGTCGGAGAGGATGTGCGAGCTGAAGAACACCGTCTTGCCCCGGGCCTTGAGGTCGAGGATCAGGTTGCGCACGTCGTGCCGGCCGACCGGGTCCAGGCCGGTCATGGGCTCGTCGAGGATCAGCACCTTGGGATCGTTGACCATGGCCTGGGCCAGGCCCAGGCGCTGGAGCATGCCCTTGGAGAACTGGCGCACCCGGCGGTCGGCGGCGGGGGCCAGGCCGACCCGCTCCAGCAGGTCGCCGGCGCGCGCGCGCCGCTCGGCGCGGGCGATGCCGAAGAGCCTGGCGTAGAACTCGAGCGTCTCCCGGGCGGTCAGGTACTCGTAGAAGTAGGGGTTCTCCGGGGCGTAGCCAAGCCCCGAGCGCGCCGCGGCGTCGGCGGCCGGCTGGCCCAGAATCCAGGCCTCTCCGCCGTCGGGCTGGATCAGGCCGACCAGGGTCTTGATGGTGGTGGTCTTCCCGGCGCCGTTGGCCCCCACGTACCCGAAGACCTCGTTGCCGGCCACCTCGAGGTCCAGCCCGGCCAGCCCCACCCGCGGACGCTGGAAGAGCCCCGGGCGGTAGACCACCCGCAGACTCCTGGCGGCAATGGCCGGGGCGGTCACCCGCGCGCTACCTCCCGCAACACTTCTTGTGCTTCCGTCCGCTGCCGCACGGGCAGGGGTCGTTGCGGCCGGCCTTGCTGGCGCTGACCGCCCTCTCGACCTTCGGCCCGTGGCAGCCGCAGGAGCAGCCGCTGTCGCCGGCGATGTGGGCGGGGATGCCCCCTGCGGCCGGCGGGCCGGGGCGAGGAGGGGCCGGGACCTTCTCGGTGCTCACCGCTTGACCCGCGCGTTGCCTTCCCAGATGCTCCAGACCTGCTCCTCGTCGGCGGGCTGGGCGTAGTCGGTCAGGTGGGTGGTGGCCAGCGCACCGGAGGCCCAGCCGAACTGGACCCACTTCTCGGGCTCCCAGCCCCTCAGGATGGCGTAGAGCATGCCGCCGACGAAGCCGTCGCCGCCGCCGATGCGGTCGAGGACGCCGATCTCGCGCGGCTCGACCACGTGCCAGTCCTTGCCCTCGGCCATGATCGCGCCCCACAGGTGCGAGTTGGTGCTGACCACCTCGCGGAGCGTCGTGGCGAAGACGCCGGCGTTGGGATAGGCCTTGCGGACGCGCTCGATCATGCCCTTGAAGCCGTCGATCTTGGCGGCCAGGCCCTTGCCGCCGGCCTCCGGGCCCTCGATGCCGAGACACAGCTGGAAGTCCTCCTCGTTGCCGACGAGGATGTCGGAGACGCTGGCGATCTCGGCGAAGGCCGCGGCCAGCTCCTTCTGGCGCCCCTTCCAGAATGAGGCGCGGTAGTTGAGGTCGAAGGAGATCCGAGTGCCGTGCTTCTTGGCGGCCCGGGCGATCTCCAGGCAGAAGTTGCTGGTCTCCGGAGAGAGCGCGCCCACCAGCCCCGAGAGGTGGACGACCTGCACGCCATCCTTGCCGAAGATGCGCTCCAGGTCGAAGTCCTTGGCGGAGAGGGTCCGCCCGACCTCGCCGGCCCGGTCGTTGTGGACCCGCGGGCCGCGCGAGCCGCAGCCGCTGTCGGCGATGTTGAACTGGTGGCGGTAGCCCCAGGGCCCGCCCTGCTCGAGCTCCTTGGCCTCGACATCGATGTGCCGGCTGGCCAGGTTGTCCCGGATGAACCGCGAGATCGGCGAGCCCTTCACGAAGGCGGTCAGGATCTTGACCTTGAGGCCCAGGTACGAGGAGATGCTGGCCACGTTGCTCTCGGCGCTGGTGGCCTGCATCACGAACGTGTCGGAGCAGTGCACCGGCTGCCCGTCCTTGGGGGTGATGCGCACGCCCATGCTGGTGGGGATGAGCAGGGAGTAGGCGCAGTTCTCGCGGAGCTTCATCTTGGCCATGGGGTGATCCTCTCCTTCAGTTTCAGGTCCCGTGTGGTTTGGCCCGGTTATCGGTTGGGTAATTTACTCAGCCGGCGGGACGGGCGCAACCGGCGATTCAGTCGGGCAGCGATGCGGGGCACACGGCCGGAAGCGGCCCCAGACAAGCCGAGCCCTGAGCCCCCAACCCAGCCCGCAGCCTGCGTGCTCTGCTACGGCTTCTCTTTCGGCACCGAAACAGGCTGCCCGCCGCCCGGCGCCTTCGGCTGCGGATCCAGCACAAACGGCAGGCCGTCGGCCCCGAGAGGCACGTAGATTATGGTGGTGTTGGGCGAACGGGCGCAGGACATCAGGGCGTTCACGTATTCGTGCCGGATGTAATTGGTGGTCAGCGTGTTGTTGATTATCTCCTGCGCCTGGGCCACGCCGCGGGCCTCCTCGATCTTGACCAGCGCCTGGCGCTTGGCGATCTCCACCTGCACAGCCGAACGCTCCAACTCCTGCTGCGAGGCCAACTTCTGCTCGACGGCATCCTGGACCATCTTGGGGTAGGTGATGTTGCCGATCACCACATCATGGACCACGAACGGCGTTTCCTTGCACGCCGCGCGCATGGCCTCGAGGACCTCCTTGCTGATGTCCGCACGCTTCTCCTTCGCCGACCTGCTGTCATGCTCCCGAACCGCGTCGTAGACCCTGGCACGGAACCGCTCCTTGAAGAACTCCTCATACCATTTGCCGCCCCAGTACTTCTCCACCACCTCGCGGACCGACAACGGGTCGCTCTTCGCCGACAGCATGGCGTGAGCGTTGAACCTGATCATCAGATCGTCCTTGGCGAGCACTTCGAAATGCTCGTCCATGGTGAACTGGCGGACGTCGACGCTCTGCGCGTACTTGCGCCAGCACAGGCCCCAGCGGGCCGGCCCGGGCAACGTTTCCAGGAACCTGCCGCCGGAAAGGATCAGCGGCTTGCTGTACACGTAGCCGACGTGCCCCGGCTCGACAGTCACGGAGGTGATGCCGGCGGCCGCAACTACCCACACCGCGATCAGGGCGAGAACCAGACCGATGACCACGACGGCGCCCTTGCCCGACCAGCCGCCCTTCTTCCCGGAGACATCCACCGCCATCTTGCCACCCTCCTGCTTCCACTCGCCTGGGGAACCGCGATCGGCACTTTGCGCTGCCGTCAGGCGCCGCCGGATGCCGCTCGTCCGACTCCGGCCCTGAATGCCTCCGGCACGAACTCGAGGTCCGAGGCCTCGCGCACGGCCAGGCCGATCTGGAAGTCCATGATCTCGCGCGGGATCGGGCTCTGGTAGTCGTCCAGGCAGTCCTTCAGCACCTCCAGTGCCGGCCGGCCGCTGGTGACCGTCTGGCGGTAGACCTTGACGGCCAGGGCCTCGGCGGCGCCGGGGGTGAGCAGCCCCGGCACCAGCGGCTCGAGCGCGGCGAAGGCGCTCTCGTCGATGACCACCTTGCGCTTGGCGCACAGGGCGCGGATCAGCGCGAATCCCTCCCGCGCGGTGGCCGTGGGGAAGATCGGGATCTTGACATCCACCCGCCCGGGGCGCTTCAGGTCCACCTCGATGAGGTCCGGGCGGCTGGAGGCCAGGATCCAGACGATCCGGCCGCGGTTGCGGGAGTTGCTCATCTCCTCGGCGATCATCCCGTAGATGCGCCCGGAGAGGTTGGAGTCGGAGTTGCCCGAGTCGCGCTTGCCCAGGGCCTGGTCGGCCTCGTCCACGAAGACGTAGCAGCGCCCCAGGGCGTGCAGCAGCTGGAAGATCTTCTCGAGGTTGCCCTCGGTGCTGCCCACCCACTTGTCGCGGAAGTTCTTGAGCTTGACCACCGGCACGCCGGCCTCGCCGGCCAGGCACTCGACCATGAAGGTCTTGCCGGTGCCCACCGGGCCGCAGAGCAAGTAGCCCATGGGCATGGCGTCGAGGTCGTTGCGGGACCAGAGCTGCACGTCCTGGCGCAGCCAGGCCTTGATCTTGTCCTGGCCGTAAAGGGCGTCGAGGCTGCGCCGGGAGTCGATGAACTCAATCAGGCCGTTGCAGTCGTTCTCGAGGAGCGTCTTCTTGAGGGCCACCAGGTCCTCGGGGCGCAGCGCCTGCTTCTGGTACTCCTTGGTCCGGAGCAGGCTCTCGACCGATCCGAGCGTGGCGCCGGAGAGCTGCTGCGCCGGGCCGGAGGGGTTCCCGGCGCAGCCGGCCAGCGCCGCCGGATAGTGGCCGGCCAGCAACCCGAACGCCCGGGCCAGTTCCTCCGGAGACGGCAGCGGGACCTTGATCCGCGCCGCGCGGGGGTTGTTGACCAGCAGCTGGTGCAGGTCGGTCAGGCTCTCGGTGACCAGGAAGGTGGCCAGGGAGTGGTCGACCAGGAGCGCATCAGCCCCCCACTCGCGGATGAGCAGGGCCATGGCGCTGACATCGTTGCTCGCCCCCCCCTCCATCGCCGGGGCCACCAGCTGCGCCGAGCGCACGATGCAGCCGACCTGGGTGCGCTTGCGGCCGAGCTTGGCCAGGTTGGCCGAGTAGCGGAAGAAGTGGGTCAGGGCCTCGACGGCGGCGCGCGGCGCCTTGGATATCTCCGGGTTGTCCCGGAACCGGGGGCACTGCGCGAAGACCTCGGCGCCCTTCTCCACCTTGATGCCGTTGCCCAGGTCGTAGCTCAGGATCACGTCGAAGCGGGGCATCAGCACCCGCAGCAGGAAGTCGCCCAGGCCGCCGATCTCCCCCTGCCCGCCGACTGGCAGGAGCATGCGGTCGTTGACGTTGCCGTGCAGGATGAACTGGCTGGCGGCCCCGCTCTCGTAGAGGGAAACGAGCTCCCGGGCCCAGCCGGGGAGCTCCGCTGCGACGGCGGGGGCTGGACCGGCGGCGGCCTTCGGCCCGGTCGAATCCGGCATGGCCCTGGCGTTCCGCTCAGCCCTGGGCCGCGGAGTCCTTCTGCCTGGCGGGGCCCATGGACTTCTCGGCGGACTCCGGGGCAGCCGGGGCGGCCGGACCGGAGACCAAACCCTCGACCGCCAGCCCCTCGGCGGCGGCGAAGTCGGCCAGGGCCTGGTCGGCCAGGGCCTTCTCCTCAGCCTCCTTCATCTGCACGGTCTTCATGTCCATGGAGTCGCGGGCCACCCGGGCGCGGCCGGCGGCCTTGGTGCGCTCCTCCTCCACCATGGTCTGGAGCCGGTCGAGGGTGTCGCCGGCGCCGCCGATCGTGGAGATCATCCCGGCGGACATCTCGGTCAGCTCGGCCATGGCCTGCTTCATCTTCATATCATTGATGCCGCTCTTGAGGGCCTCGATTTTGGCCCTGGCGGCGCTGATGGCCACGTCCCGGGCTTTGAGCAGATTCTTGTAGGTCTCCTCGGCCTGCTTGAGCTGCTCGCGGTTGTCGGCCAGCTCGCGGACCACGTTCTGCAGGCGCAGGGCGTACTGGGCGGCCAGGTCCCGGTTGCCGGCCTTGAAGTTGGCGGTGGCCTTGGCCCGCAGCTCGCGCTCCTCGGCCTCCTGGCGCTTGACCTGGGTCATCAGCCGCTCGCAGAGCCCGGCGTGCGAGGCCAGTCCCTGGTTGTACTTGCCGATCTGCTCGCGCAGGTGTTCCTGCTCGACCTCCAGCAGCGCCTCGGGATTCTTGCGCTCGATGCCCGATATGAACAGGCTGACGAAACCCCTGAACAGGTTGGCAATGCGCTTGAACATGTCCGCCTCCCATCAGAGCCGGCCCGGAGGTGTCCGGGGCACCGGCGGATTCTAGTCTTCCCGTCGGCCTGGCGCAACCGCCCTCAGGCCTCGACCTTCCTGCGCAGTATGTTCGGCGCCGAGTCGCTGGACACCGGCAGGCTGACATCCAGGTCACGGATGGCCTCGTCGGCCACGGTCACGCCCGCGGCGATGCCGTCGACCTGGGCGCCGATGGCCGCGGCGTCGCGGCTGGTGAGCGTGCCCTCGCTGACCGCGGCGATCTTCTGCTCGACGCGGTCGAGCTCGGCCACCACCGTCTCGCGGTTGTCCTTGGCGCGCTGCCGGTTGGTCAGCCGCTGCCGGATGGTCTCCAGCTTGTCCTCGAGGGAGCGGACCAGATGCTCGCCAGCGGCCCCCCGCCCCCTGGCCGACTCGACCTGCTTCTCGCACTCGGCGACCGCGGCGGAGAGCTCCTCGGGGTCGACCGTGTCCAGGAAGCGGTCCAGGGCGTTCTTGCTGATGAGCAGCTTGAGGAACATCCACAGCAGGCGGTCGAGGGCCTCGCTGCGGATGCCGGTCAGCGTCCCATCCCCGCCGGAATCCGGACCGCGCAGCTGCCGGCCGATCTCGTCGAGCGCCTCGCAGCGGCGGCGCAGCGACTCGAAGCGGCCCCACTCCTTGGGAGTGAGCACGCCCCGGATCCTGCCCAACACCGCGGCGGGGTCCTCGGCCACGGCCGCCGTGCGGCCGGCCGCCAGCCCGGCGGCGTCGACCGCCTTCTGGAACCGCGCGTTGGTGGTCATGAGACCCAGGTACCCGACTTCGAGGGCCCCCAGCACCGGGAGCACTACGTCGGGCTTGCCGGACAGCACCGCCAGGACCGCGCCCGCCCCGACCAGCAACAGGTTCCACCGCCAGAGGAAGGCGGTCTTCACGTACTGGAACCAGGAGCGCTTGGCGGGCATGGCTGCGGCCCCTATTCCTTTCCTTCCTTCAGGCCGTCGAGGACCTCCCGGACCCGGAAGACGGTGTCCTGGAAGGCCGGCTCGCGCTGCATCAGCCTGGCCGGCCTGTCCGGCGAGAGGACATGGAACTGGCGGATGATGGTCCCCGGCGAGTTGCTCATCACGAAGATCCGGTCGGCCAGGAACACCGCCTCGGAGATGTCGTGGGTGACCAGGAAGACGGTGGCCTCCACCTCGCGCCAGAGGGCCACCAGCAGGTCCTGCATGTTGTGCCGGGTGGCCGGGTCGAGCGCCCCGAAGGGCTCGTCCATCAGGATGATCCGCGGCTTGAGGATCAGCGTGCGGGCGATGGCCACGCGCTGGCGCATGCCGCCGGAGAGCTGGTGCGGGTACTTGTAGGCGTCCCGGTGCGGGTCGAGGCCCACCTTGGCGATCCACTCCATGGCCGCCTCGCGCCGCGCGCCCGGGGCGGCGCCGAGGCATTCAAGGCCGAAGGCCACGTTGTCGAGCACCGTGCGATTGTCGAAGCAGGTGTAGTCCTGGAAGACCATGCCGCGGTCCGGGCCCGGCCCGCCGGGCACCCGGCCGGCGACCAGCACCTGCCCCACTGTCGGCGGGAAGTGCGGGGCTAGCCCGGCAATCATCCGCAGCACCGTGCTCTTGCCGCAGCCGGAGGGACCCAGCAGGCCGATGAACTCCCCGGTCTTGTCGAGGTCGTCGATCCGGAAGCTGACGTCCCGTATGGCCGTGAACTCCCGGCGCGTCCCGACGCCGTAGGTCTTGGTGACGCCCTGGAACTCGACTATGGGCGGGACGCCCTCCTTGGGCTTGGCCACCGGCCCGTCGATCAGCGAACAGGGCGCGGCGCCGGCCGGCAGGGGCAGCGGACACATGGTGCTACGCGCCTTCCTTGAAGCGGTACGGGAAGAGCCAGCGCTGGCCCATCAGGATCAGCCGATCTATGCCGAAGGCCAGCATGGTGATCAGTATCAGACAGAGGTAGACCTGTTCCGGATGGCCGCGCTTCTGGCACATGTTGATTATGGAGCCCAGCCCGAACGTGGCGTTGATCATCTCCGCCAGCATGATGTAGCCGAAGGCCAGCCCGAAGAGCAGCCGCAGGCTGTTGACGATGTCCGGCATGGCCAGGGGCAGCAACACCTTGCGGATGGCCTGGAAGGCGAAGATCGGGAACCACAGCAGGAATCCCAGGGCGAACCCTCCGCCGGTCGCCATGGCCATGGTCCTGTACCAGGCGGCTGCCAGGTCCGGCTCCTCGGGCCGGCCCACCAGCGCGGCGTAGGCCAGGCCGAAGACCATGGCGTAGCCGACCCCGCAGATCAGCCCCCAGAGCGCCCCGTGCCCGGGCACGAAGCGGGCACCGAGAGTGTATGCGCTGTCCAGATACGAGTCGGACACGCCGTCGACCGCACTGGCCGCGTCGAAGAAGACGAAGGCCACCGAGGCCAGGAAGATGAACATCACCTTCTGGGTCTCATCCAGTCCGAACCAGATGAGCGTCAGGGGCACGAGGGCCGCGATGGGTATGCTCCGCCCGAAGATGGAGAGCGGGTTGAAGAAGGCGTACAGGCGGCGGAAGGAGGCCGCCAGCACGCCAAGGGGCACGGCCACCGCCACGCCCAGCAGGAAGCCACCCAGCACCCGGCCCAGGCTCGCCAGAGCGCCGCGCGCCACGGCCTCGTCGTACCAGAGGGTCCGGAAGGACTGGATGCTGAACGTATCCCCCAGGCTCGGCAGGGTCATGGGGCCGACGATCCGGTCCTCGACCTTGCCGGCGGTCAGGAAGTACCACACGACCAGGACGATCCCGATGCACAGCAGCGCCGCGCCGGCGGCCCCGGCCGTGCAGGGCCGGTCGCGGATCGTGACCCAGCGGCGCAGGTGGCGCAGCAGGCGCTCGGCCAGGGCTTTCATGCGCGGCGCTCGCAGACCGCCCGGAGCGGCGCGACTATTGCGCGGCCTCCAGCGGGTAGACCTTGACCTCCACGCGGCGGTTCTTGGCGTGGTTCAGCGGATCGCCCGGGTCGGCCGGCATGTTCCAGGCCTTGCCCTCGGAGCTGAACTGCTTGGGGTCCAGCGTCTTGAACTTGTTGATCAGCGCCTCCTTGACGGCGTTGGCCCGGTTGTCGGACAGCTCCTTGACCTCCGACTCGGAGACCCGGCCCTTCATGCTCGAGTCGGTGTGGCCCTCGATGACGATGCGGGCCGCGCCGTACTGGCCGGCGAGTTTGGCGATCTCCTCGAGCACGAAGTCCACGTTGGGGTCATAGGCCTTCTCGATGTCCTTGCCGCCCTCCCGCACCGTGATCTTCTTGCGCAGGTCCCAGCTGTTCGGGTAGAAGTGGATGACCACCACCTTGGTGAGGATCTCGCCGCTCTCGGCCTGTATGGCCTTGACGCTCTTGGGCGTGAACTGGACGGTGTACTCGTCCCGGCTGGAGGCGTAGAGCGGCTCGGAGACGAGCTTCTGGACGATGCTGAAGTCCATGACCTTGTCGAAGGTCACCGGGTTGGTGATCTTGCCGATCCGGCGGTAGAGGTAGTTGGCGGTCTCCCAGGTGCGCTCGAAGTTGGTGGGGTTGTTCTGGTTCAGGAAGAACTCGCGGTTCTCGGCGTAGTTGGTGTTGTGTGCGTCGCCGAGCATGCCCATGGCCTCGTCGGCCGGAATGTTGTAGAGCTTGGCCATCAGCTCGGCGGCCTTCTTCTTGCCGTCGTCGGTCTTGAGCGCGGCCATGCCCTCGAAGATGCCGCGGACCAGGCCCTCGCAGATGTCCGGGTTGTCCTTGGCGAAATCGGCGCGGGCGAACCACACGTCGGCGATGAGCTTGTTGGCCGTGCCGGTCGAGACCAGCAGGTGGTTCTCCTTGACCTTGGTCAGGTTGTAGATGTCCGGCGCCCAGCTGACGCAGGCGGCGATGTCCTTCTGGGCGTTGAACGCCGCGGCGGCCTGGAAGGCGTCCTGGGTGTAGACAAAGTTCACCTCGGCGGGCTGGACCCCGCCGTTGATCAGGGCGTTGAGCACGAAGAACTGGCTCGGCGAGTTCTGGGCCAGCACCACCTTCTTGCCGCGCAGGTCGGCGATGGTCGGGCGGTTGGGGTCCTTGGCCGCCGAGCGGCGGATGACGATGCCGTCGCCGCCGTTGGACCAGTCGATCTGCTGGTAGACGCGCGGCCACACCCGGCTGTCCTTCTGCAGCCCCTCCATGAAGAGCGGGATCATGTCCAGGGTCGCCCAGCCGACGTGCACCTTGCCCGCGGCGTAGGCGTCACGCATGGCCACCGGGTCGTCGATGAGCACCAGTTCGACCTTGAAGTCCTGGCCGCCCGGCGTCTTCCAGAGCTTGCCCGGCCCCTTGCCCTCGTTCTGGAGGATGATGGGCGCCCACCCGGCCCAGACGTTGAGCGAGAACTTGACGGTGCGGCCCTGCAGCGGTTCGTAGCTGCTGGTGCCCTGCACCGGCGGGAGCTTCTCGGACGGGACGAACTTGTACTCCTTCACCGTGGTCGGGATGTTGGAGTCGGCGGCCTCGGCGCCCTTGCCCCCGCCCTTCAGATCGTCCGGGGTGATCCGGCCGCCGGAGGTGGTTTCATCCTTGCCCTTGGGGAAGAGCTGGTTGCGGAAGCCGTACACCAGCAGGCCCGCAACCACCATGAGGAGCACCACATAGAACCCCCACTTGGGGCGAACGGGAGCATTTTCTTCCGGCATGGCTATTTCTCCTTTCGACTCCTACTGGCCGACGAGGCCGTCGGACGGGTATCGTACATGCGGCCCGGTCGGAGGCAAGGAAGAAAAGCTCCGGAGTTTATACCGCTGGCACTGAGGACGCCCGCAGGCATCCCGCAACGGGCTCCGCTTCGCGTTTGACGCCCCGGCCGGCAGGGCCTATATTCCACGTTCTGCGTATTCCGGAGACCGCCATGCAGCCACGCCGGCGAGGTTCCGAACGTCCGTGACCCCTCCGCCCCGCCCAGGCGGCGCCGGAGAGCCGTCCGACCGCGAACTCGTCTCCGCCGCCAACCGCGGCGATGCGGCGGCCATGGAATCGCTCTACCGGCGCCACCGGGACTGGGCCCATGCGCTGGCGCTGGCCATCTGCAGCGACCCCGAGGACGCCGCCGACACGACCCAGGAGGTCTTCTTCTACCTGTTCCAGAAGTTCCCGGGATTCGAGCTGACCTGCGAACTGCGATCCTTCCTTTACCCGGCCGTCCGGAACACCGCCATCCGGATGCGCCGCAAGCGCGTCCGCCTGGCGCCGCTGGCCGAGGAGACCGAACCGGCCGCGCGGACAGCGCCGGCCGATGAGTCCGGAGACGACCGGCTGTCCGCCCTGGTTGCCGGCCTGGCCGACGAGTTCCGCGAGGTGGTCATGCTGCGCTTCGGCGAGGACCTGCCCCTGGAGGAGATCGCCGTCCGGCTGGGCCTGCCCCTCGGCACGGTCAAGTCCCGGCTGCACAGGGCGTTAGGGCAGCTTCGCGAGAGACTGACGTCGCATGCATGACCGCAGGGGCGCAGCATGCCGCGCCCCTACAGGTTTCCACCGGTTTCCAGGAACCTTTCGCCGTTTGGCTGACTGAATGAGCCGGAGAACGCGATGGGCACCGAAGGACACGACCTGAACCAGGACCGGCAACTCCAACAGTTGGAGTCGGCTCTGGGCGCCGACCTGCGCCGGGCTCTCCGGCCAGAGGCCGCCGAGCCGCCCGCGCGGGTCGACGCCGCGGTGGCCGAGATGATCCGGACGCGCTCCGGGGAGGTCCGGAGGCAGTTGGCGGCCGGGCGCACCAGGCGCTGGCCGGTCTGGGCGGCGGCCGCCGCCGCGCTGCTTCTGGCCGCCGGAGTCTGGACGGCCGCGGTCATGGGACGCGGCGCCGGAGCCCGCCGGCCGGACATCATCGACGCCTACCTGCTCGAACGCCGGATCGAGTCCGGCGCGCGGCTCGACGCCGCCTCGGACCAAAACGGCGACGGCCGAGTGGACCGCGCCGACGTCGAGGCCCTGGCCCGGCGGGCGGTGGAGGTCCGCAGGAAGGAAGGCGCCTGATGCGCGCCCCCCTGCTCCTGGCCGCCCTGGCCCTGCTGCCGCTCGGCGCGGCGCTGGCCGCCGGCGAAGCGGCAGCCCGGCCAACAACATCATCATTCCGCGCCGTCGACGTGTGGGTCGACAGCGGCACTGAGCGACTGGCCGCCTACCAGGTCGAGGTAACCTACGACGCTGCGCGGGTCCGGATCGTCGGCGTGGAAGGCGGCGAGCCGGCCGGCTTCCGCGACGCGCCCTGGTTCGACGAGGCCGGCAAGACCGGCGGCCGAATCGTGCTCGCGGCCTTCGTGCCCCAGGACTCCCAGGCCGTCAATGGCGCCCGGCGCGTCGCCCGGCTGCACCTCCAGGTGGAGGGCGACGCGGCGCCGGCGCTTACGGTGAAGCTGGTGGCGGCCGCCAAGCCCGGAGGGGAGAGAATCAAGGCGGGGGCTGTACCGAGACTTGCCGAGGGAAGCAAATAGTAAGGAGCCCGTCATGAGAACCTCGACCGTTCTAGCCCTCATATCGCTTGCCATCTGCGGATTGGCCGGCATGGTTATTGTCGGATGCTCCTCCCCGCTGCCGGGAAACCGCTACGAACCCTGGAAGGACACAGGAGAGGCGGTACCCGGAAGCGCCGGGATATTCCCCGAGCGACCCATGATCGCCGCCACCGGCCGTATCACCGGTCAAGCTTCAGGCACAGCGGGACCGGGCACCGGGGCATCTGCCACATGGAAACGAGCCGCCTCACGGCCCAACGCCACGAGGCTGAAGGTTGGCGACGCCGAGGAACTCCCGCTCAAAGCCGTGCAGTTCAGCGTCCGGGTCGATGGCTTCCGCGCCCGAGTCCTTATGGACTGCTTCTACCACAATGATCGCAACAGGCAGTTGGAGGGGACCTTCCAGTTGCGTCTGCCGGATGGAGCCTCGCCCTACTATCTGGCCTTCGGCAATACCGCATACTCAGCCCGTGAGGTGGCTGCCGGCCGTGCCGGAGTCCTGGCTCAAGGCGGAGGAACAAAGGCCTTCGAGCCCGAAGACATCATCCGGGTGCGCCGCGATGGCTGGAACGACGTGATGGAGGCCCGGATGGTCCCGCGCGAACAGGCCGGCGCCGCCTATCGCGAAACGGTCCACCGCCGTGTAGACCCGGCGATCATGGAATGGTCCGGTGCCGGAGTCTTCAGTGCCAGGGTCTATCCTCTGATGCCGGGACAGGTCAGCCGCGTGGTGGTCGGCTACGACCTGGACTTAGTGCCAGTCGGAGAGGAGCTCGAACTCTGCCTGGGACTTCCGACCAAGGTCCCGAACTGTGTGGTGGATATCGACGTGGCAACTCCGCGCGGGATCAGCTCCCGGATAGTCCCCGAGGCATTCCCGGCAGCGGCCGTCGGCCGGGAGCCCTACCGACTGGTCAACCCCAAAGCCGAAGCGATAACGCTTCGGCTGTCCCGCAAGGGGGACCTGTGCCTGGCTGGCTCCGACTCGGCCGGGGCCTTCTTCGCCGCAGAGCTTCGCCCGCAATTGCCTGAGGACGCTGGCACCGGAGCCACGCATCCTGCGGTCTTCATGCTGGATACCTCGCTCAGTTCCGCCCCCGACAAGTTCGGCATCTACCTTAAGCTCATGGCCGCCATCCTTGAGGCTAACCGCGATGGGATGAAGGAGTTCGCGGTACTGGCGTTCGACGTGTCGCCTCGCTGGTGGAAAGCCGGCTGGACAACAAACACCGCCGAGAACGTCGCGGCGCTGCGCCAGTGGGCTGAGGGGCTCTCCCTGGAGGGGGCCACCGACATGGCCGCCGCCCTGCGAGAAGCCACCAACCCGTCATGGTTCGTCGGTGACGCCGCGCCGGCCCGGGACATATTCCTGCTGGGCGACGGCGCGGCGACCTGGGGCGAGGTCGCGCCGGCAGCGCTGGCCGAATCCCTCCGCAGTGCAAACGGCTCGGTTCTCGCCTACCGTCTGGGGCTGGGAGGCAGCGAAACCCAGGTGTTGGAGACGCTGGCCCGGTCCTCCGGCGGCGCAGTCTTCGCGGTGACCGGCGAGGACGAAGTGGCCGCCGCGGCCCGCGCCCACCGGGCGCGTCCCTGGCGCCTGGGCGCCGTGCGGCTGGCGGGAGCGAGCGACCTCCTGTTGGCCGGACGGCCAGAAAGCGTCTACCCGGGCCAACGCCTGATGCTCGTCGGCCGGGGGCGGCCGGCAGAGGGCGCCGAGTGCGAGATCGAGGTCGAGCAAGCCGGCAAACGCCGTATTGTAAAGACGCGCCTGGCCTCAGTCCTGGAGTCGCCGCTCGCTCCCCGGATCTACGGACAGGTGGCTGTCGGCCAGATCGAGGAACTGCTCCCGACCAACGAAGAGAACGTCCGGCACTACGCATCCCACTTCCGGGTGACCGGACAAAGCTGCTCCCTGCTCATGCTCGAGAGGGATGGCGACTACGCGCGCTTCAACCTGGCCCCCGCCGCCGACTCTGCCGTCACCAGGGAGATCACAGCGGCCGGGCTCATCGCCGCCGCACCCGCTCCGGCTGCGGGGCGCAAGGCGGGTACCGCGGCCAAGGCCGAGTTCCTGGCCATGATCTCGCGCCTAGAGAAGGCACAGGGGGGCAGCCTGGCCTTGCCGCCAACACTCCGCGGGATACTTGCAACCCTGCCGGCAACGAACTTCGTCGTGGAGCCGGAACGCCTCGCTCCGCGTTGCCTCTCCCGCACCAACTGGCCGCGGAGCTATGTCAAGACTCTATCCTCCGAGGAACCGGGCTACGAGGAGGTCTGGGATGAAGCCGCCCGGCGCCTGAAGGAGTTCGGTTCGGCCGACGCCCTTCGCGCGGCAAGTTCACTGGTCGAGTCGCGCCCGGGCGATCAGGTCCTGGCCCGTGATGTGGGCTTCTCGGCCATGGAGTGGGGGCTGAGCGGCCACGCCTACCATCTGTTCCGGGCCCAGGCTGCTGCCCGGCCCACGGACCCCCAGAATTACCGGGCCATGGCCCTGGCTCTGCACGACATGGGCCGCGCGGACCTGGCCCTGACCTGCTACGAACTAGCCCTGGCCGGCCGCTGGGATACACGCTTTGGCGAGTATCACCGAATAGTGGCCCTTGACTACCTACGATTGCTCCACGCCATGGACCGCGGCAAGCTTGCTGGCTCAACGCTCGGTCTGGCCCGAGACCGGCTCAAAGAGCTCGGCCCGACCTACGACCTCGGCGAGGTCGACTTGGTAGTGGCCGTCACCTGGAACGCCGACGCCACCGACGTCGATCTGCACGTCACCGAGCCCTCCGGCGAGACCTGCTTCTATCAGCACAACCGCACCAAATACGGTGGCAGCCTTAGCACCGATGTGACCACCGGCTACGGGCCGGAGATGTACACCATTAAACGCGCCCCGGCCGGAGACTATTGTATCAGGACGCACTACTACGCCTCAGACCGAAACCGAACCAGCGTTCGCACCCGGGCCTATGCCACCATTGTCACGGGCTGGGGCACCGAGCGCGAACAGACCTGGCGACGCACCGCGCTCCTAAAGGGCAGCGGCCAACTCCAGGAAGTAACCACGGTCAAGCTCGAAGGCAAGAGTTCGTCCAAGTAGGCAAAGAAGGAGTCCTGCAATGCGCCTGAAGACTGTGGTCCTGGCCATGGGTGGAATTCTGTTGGTGGCAGCGATTCTGTACGTTGCTGGCTGTCAGATGGCAGGAGACCAAGTCAGCACCTCTGGCGGCATTCGCACCGGTTGGCCATATAGCCCCAACCCGTCGTCCACCATGTCCAACGCCCGCGCCGCCGAGCCCTGGGAGCGCACCGGCATGTCCGAGGAGCTCTGGGTCATCGAGCGCACCGACCCCAACTTCGCGCCGCCGGCCAAGGGCAAGGACGACCCGGGCCAGGGCGAGCTCCGCGCGCGGCTCGCCGGGGACAAGGAGGTGCCGGTGCCGCTGGAGCACACCGACGTGAAGGCCGCGGTCTCGGCTTTCATCTCCACGGTGAGCGTCGTCCAGCGCTACAAGAATCCCTATGACACCAAGATCGAGGCGGTCTACGTCTTCCCGCTGCCCGAGAACGCCGCGGTCACCGACTTCGTGATGACCGTCGGCGAGCGGCGCATCCGCGGGGTCATTCGGGAGAGAGAGGAAGCCAAGCGCATCTACGAGGACGCCAAGAAGCAGGGCTACGTGGCCTCGCTGCTCACCCAGGAGCGGCC